>Ga0193736_1000003_pt1 | contig 79981 bp, 94 predicted proteins | sample L2m1metaG_FD_160566 | JGI IMG/M metagenome (GOLD analysis project Ga0193736, IMG submission 160566) | Soil microbial communities from a riparian zone of the East river system, Colorado, United States - L2m1 | ecosystem: Environmental > Terrestrial > Soil > Riparian zone | place: USA: East River... | reverse complement strand
AATCCAATAATATTTGGTTATGAAAAACTATGTGTTTTAATAGTTAAGAATATTGATAAGACGACTAAAGAACAAGACATATTCAAAAAGTTAAGCCTTTTGGGAGACCTTGTTGCTTATTCAGAGGAACTAGAGGGATCTTATATATTCAGACTATATGTTAAGGATATAACACAATACAAAATAGAGACAGTAACTGATTTACTAAAACCAGCAACGGTAAAAGCTTTCTTTGCGGATTTTAGTCCACCGCCAACCATGAAAATTCATAGTTCTGACTCTCAAAATAGCCATCACCTGCAGCAGAATAGAGTCTTCGAGGTGCTTTTTTATGAGTCCTTAATGTATGAGTATCATATGGACTATTCTCTATTCGATCTATCCAGGTCTTACCAGCATCAAAACTCTTGATTAGTGCTCCTGCCTCTATGGCAACAAAGAGGTACTCTTTTCTATTTACATCAGGCTCTATCCAACGAACGTGATTTGTTGATGGTCTAGGAGGAAATGACCATGTAGAGTGTGAAGGTAATTTATTAAATTCATCGATCTTTTCCCAAGTTTGACCGCCATCAATTGAAGAATAAATTATACTTGGTTCCATTCCCACAAATAACTTGTTAAATCCGTCTTCTCCTTTTTCTATAGGACTAACTGAAAGAGACATGATACTAGAACCTGAGACTTCTAGCGAGGTCTTTTCCCAACTTTGACCATTATTATCAGTTTTCCAAAGTCCATTGTCAAAAGTACCACAATATGCTCTCTGAGGGTGCTCAGGATCGAATGCCAGACTGGATGACTTTTGCCCCTTTAAAAGTTCTTGAACTATCCATCCATGCTTTGTAGACTCTACAACCAATACTAAGTTTCCCAATGAGGCTAGGATAGTTGTCAACTTATTTTTGCTGCTGAAGGTAGGGTAGTGGATCGAAAACCAACCTACTCATCGACTAATGAATCCTCCATCAACTATCAATGTGTGACCTAATACAAAAGATGCTTTGTCAGATAATAACCAAACCACTGCATTTGCAATCTCTTCTGGATCTGCAATGCGTCCTATTGGATGCATTGATCTAAGCGTTTCTACAAACTGCTTGTTGTCTTCAGCAACTAGTTTAAGCATATCAGTTTCAACTCCACCTGGAGCAACAGCGTTTATTCTGATTCCAGATTTGGCATATTCTAGTGCAGCTGATTTGGTCAGCCCAAGCACAGCATGTTTACTAGCGATATAAATTGGCATCTGTGGATACCCTATCACGCCGGCTCCGGAAGACATGTTTACTATTGCTCCTCCTCCTGTTCTGATCATCTGCGGAATCTCATATTTCATAGACAGCCAAACGCCTTTGACATTCACGTTCATGATCTGATCAAAAACATTTGATGTCTGTTCTACTAATGGTGTCGTCGTTTCTCCTATACCAGCATTATTAAATGCATAATCAAGCCTATCGTACCTCTTGACGGTCTTCTCTACGAGTGCTCTGACATCATCTTCGTTTGCCACATCGGTCTTCACAAAGACGCCGTCACTTCCAGCTTCTTTGACTAGCTGTACGGTTTCCTCTCCTTCTTTGGTACGGCGAGCGGCTATCGCAATATTAACTCCTTCTTTCGCAAGAGCAACTGCAGTTGCCCTTCCAATGCCAGAACTACCACCGGTTATGATCGCAACTTTTTGATTTGTCATTTTTTGTATATCGAATATTTGTTCTCGCATTATTTATTACTGTCGATACTAATGTTCTAAATAATATAGATAGCAGATAATAGTGAGCTTTACCTAGATTTAGGAACGGTATTTGTCATTGCAGATTTTATATTCTTATCTTAAGTATAGAACAAATTTCATAGATGGATCACTTTTGTCAGTTTGATTGTTCCTAGAAATGTCAAAGAGTGTGTTAATATCAGGTACAAAATGAATTATCGTTTTGTTTTCATAAATGGAAACTAATTATAATTTCAGACTCGTCATGGAGGAAATGCAGAGACTTCATTGGGACCTGGAGTCAGAATTCCTAGCCTTCAATAGAATTGTTCCTTATAGCCGCAATCCAGACATTGTATTCTCCTAGACTCTACAATATTCTACAGGCAGCCTGTCCTCAAGTAATCTCATTGATGCATCATATTCGTCTGATTCGATTTCAAAGGCGACATGAACCATCGAAGGTGGAGTAGGTGCACCATGACTGGTCTCCTTTTCAGCAGCAGTTACCCCGTGATTAAAAATAAGAAGCATATTTTTATCCGTCTTTAAAAAAACATGCCTACCCTTCTGTTCAGAGACTAGCTCCAAACCTAATTTATCAACATAGAATTTTTTCATTTTTTCTAAATGAGATGAATATATTGACGTTTCAACAATCTTTCTGAACTTCATATTCTGTTAAGGAATATAACAAATCAAAGAAAATAAAGTATTTGATAGGAAAATTAGTTTTGGATCCGAATTGTTAACGATATGATTCCCAACGGGTCCATATCATATCTGTCACTTATGTATAACTAAACAAGGTTATTGACTGCAAATATAATTCTAATTCTTGACAAAAATTCATGTCAAATTATGTCAAGTGTTTAATGACATTGTTTGTATTAGATACATGGTTTAGTCAGCTAGGCTAAGATTTATGACTAAATACTGCATAGAGGATCAAGTTAATATCTGACTTTCACGAAATATTTCAATGACAAAACTATATTGCCATATTTGCAAGGAAGGTGGACGTGAATGCATAGAGGTATCAGAACGTTCTGAACTCCTGTTTGTCAAATCACACCTAAGATGTCATACTTGTGGTAGACCACTAGTAGGATAGATTAGATCAGATTTCTATCTCCGTCCTAGCCCTCCTTGTTTTAATTAAGGTTCCGATTGAATATTCAGCCATATCCCGACGGGCTCATGTAAACTAAACTTCTTTATTGTATTTTATAGATCAAAAATGATTCCCTTCGTTCCAGCTCTTGGACCCAACATGTTAACTATAATGTCATTTTACTCCACCCAAACTTTACAATCTTGCCTTCATTATTGCTGTTTAGTTTGCATTCATTTTTTATGATTCATAAATATTGCTAGCAATGTAAATGGTATTGATACTATGGCAGTTACTATGTACAACGCAGTTAGAGAATTTACGTCTAGGCGGTATCCCAAAAAGGGTAAAAAAGGAATAGGAAACAAGAACAGCAACCACAATCCACCAATCAAGAGAATGAATTTCCATCTTTCTCTGAGTCTTGTATACAACATACTTATGATATCATTCAATATGGATCTACTTAGAGATATTGAGTTACTAATAAAAAAATTGTGTTTTAGTAACGGTAAGAGTTTACTTCAACTACGGCTTGTGGTATTCCCTTCTTTAGGTCATCAAAGCTCATTACCGGGTGGAACTCTACATGAGCGCCCATTCCACCAAAGAGCGGTTCAGCCAAGACGGGTATCTGGTCTGCACTCTCTATATCAACAATAAAGGAAGCCACTCTATTGCCATCCGCTTCAAAGAAATAAGTTGCTTCAGCCTTAACTTTGTTTATATAATTTTCGAGTTTTCTCAAAAAGTTTGGGTCCTGTACCATTTTGTTTCCGTCTTCCGTAGGAATCTTTGCAAGTATTAAGAATCTCATTCTTCAGGAGAGACATGTTCATTATATTTATGGATATTGCTACATTGGCTACTAATGTCTAAACCTTAGGGATTTCTGTGATTCGATTCAGTAAAAAATCTACAAGTATTGTAATTTATCTCCTTCAGCCAGAATGGTTTATGGCGGAAAAACTTAAAGCTTAGAAGTTAATTGATATAATCAGAATCCTAATTTTGAACCGATAGCAGCGCGGGTACCGACGGGCCCGCTTCTAAACAAGTTGAATGTAGGTTTTATAATATCGAATGATTGAAGGAAATATAAGATTGGCAGCAGAACAGGAATCAATTATTCGTGTATTGATTTCTCTTGCTGTACTTCTTTTTGCCGCAAAAATATTTGCAGAGCTTTTCAATAAACTAAGACTCCCTGCGGTTCTAGGTGAGTTATTGGCAGGGATAATCATGGGCCCTTTTGCATTGGGTTCACTTTCTAACTTTGACGGTAAACCTCTTGTTATCCTGAACGAGACAGTTCGCCAGATAGGGGAGATTGCTGGAGTGGTGATTTTATTCATAGCAGGACTTCATATTACTCCAAAAGAATTCCTGAAAGGAGGAGCTGCGTCATTTACGATAGGAGCGTGTGGAGTTATTGTTCCGTTCTTCTTGGGATACTATGCTTTCACAACATTCGGATTGGAGGGATTACAGTCTATTCTCATAGCGACAGCACTTACTGCAACTAGTGTCGCAATCTCCGTAACAGTGCTAACTGAATTAGGAAAGATGCAAACAAGAGAAGCTAAATTAATTTTGGGAGCTGCTATCGTAGATGATATTCTTGCAATAGCAGTTCTATCGGTTGTTGTTACCATGGTTCAAACTGGTAACCTGACACCTAATATTGTTGATATCATATTTCTGATTCTGAAAATACTGGGTATATTTATTGCGTTACTCATTGGAGCGATAATCATTATACCAAGAATAGTAAACACGGAAAAATTATGGAAGGCAAGAGGAAGCGCTGAAGGTATCGTGACTGCGTCATTCTTTGGCGCTTCTGCGTTAGCCGCAGCAGTAGGACTATCGCCCATAGTTGGAGCATTTTCTGTAGGCATGGCTGTAGCTAGCACAAAAATAATCAAAAGAGTTGAAGAGTATGTCGATAAATTAGAAATAATATTTGCTCCGTTATTTTTTGCGATTATTGGGGCTCAAGTAAACCTCAACGGAATAAATCTAAATGTATTACTTTTGTCATCACTTGTAATTGCTGTTGCTATAGTTAGTAAGTTAATAGGATGCGGATTACCGGCCACGATATTTCTGAGAGACAAATCAAAAGCAATGAAAGTTGGAATAGGAATGATTTCAAGGGGTGAAGTTGGACTCATAGTTGCAGGAATTGGAGTAAGCTCAGGAGTTTTGTCGGCAGATGTTTATACCACGATAATCATTATGGTTGCCGTAACTACATTAATTACTCCTGTGTGGCTAAAGAAAGTATATGGTAAAGAACTTCCCAATTCCAATGGTAAAAATATATCACTGGACCAAAATTAAATAAATTTTGAATCCCTTAAAAGGAAAGAGTTAAAGCTTAGAAGCCCATTCATACCCAAAAACCCTGTTTAAGTAACGATGTCGGCACGTATTCCTTGGTCCCTGGTTAATCTTGTCTTCTCGGAAGGACAGCAGATTACAAGTCTCTAGGAATAAGGTAAAGTTGAAGTGATTTTCTTAAGCACAGAGATTGTCTCATCAAGTGGATCATTAGTTCCTAGCACAAGTAAAGTTTGGTTTGCTCCTCCTCCGCCAGTTTCTCTGAGGTCTTTGAAGGAATAAATATCGATAATATTTACTTTATTGTCAACAATTGTCATCATGTGTTTTTTGATATCGTTTGTTGGAACCATAAGTACCAACATAGTATCAAATGGTGAATCTGATGCTGTAACATCATCATTAGAATTTGGGGGTACATCACCATTAGTTATTTTAATACTTCCTTCCATGACAAATTTTGGATCTTCCATGTTTGCATTTTCTTCAAAATAAGTAAATTTGCCACTGTGATTTAAAAGAAGTGGCTCAGTTGCAGTGTTAAATTTTAATCTAGAATTGAAGGCTTCCTTTGAGTTCTCATCAGTTAAAGTTATCTCGCGGGTATGTCCCACGTCACCTGTAAACCAAATAATTTGAGTATTAGCGCCAGATACTAAGTTTTGCGGAACATATGGTTGATTAATCAGTCTCTGTTCCTTCGGTAAAAGAGGAGATTCATGTGCCTCATTGGGAATCAAGATTACAAAATTCTTTACATTACTGGGAAGAGTCAATGTTTTGTTGTCAAAAATATCTCTCGCTTCATTTCCCAAAATTGCATTTTGAGAGAACGAGATGCTAGAAAATGTATTTGCAAATGCCACCATTAGCAACACAGCCATTATAAAAGAGAGTTTATTCATAGTCTGTCGCTACCATGTAAATACAGCAGGTCTATATAATTTACCAATTTAATAATCTCTTGCCTTGGCTTGTCTTATCATTTCTTGTGCCTAGCGGGTAATAAATTTAGAAGTCAATATGCTAACTTGTTGATTAGGTCTTCAGAAACGATTTTACTTTCTAATGGCATATCTACCTCTTCAAATAATTTACGTCCTATTGAAATCATACAATATTTCAAACTACTTGATATTTAAAATCCTATATTTTACATTTTACGTCAATTGGAATTAAGACTACACTAATTATTTTTATCAAAATTTATCAAACCAGTTTGTATTTTTACAAAGTTATTGACTTTTTATTATGTTACTACAAACTTGATAAAATATCCAATCCCATATTCTTAATTCAGTGTGAAGTTTGTCGGCTTCAGTTATTGAATATGTGCGATTTATTGTTAATATGACTTCGTTCATTTTTGATTCTATAAGGTTACATATTTTAGTATCAGGATTCTTCAGATTTTCTAAAACCCAATATATTAGTTCGATTCTCTTTATCAAGTCTCGTTTATAAGTTGAATTCTCCTTTTCTAAGTCGACCCATTTTTTAGATTCTTCAATCTCTTTTTCTAAAATTTGTTGTATAGTCATACAAGATCAGTAGGTCTGTTGGGATTTAATTTCGAATACGCCTTACCGAGAGGGAGTAAAAGTATTTTATTAATCAGTCATAATAGGATAAAAATTTTGAGATAGTTAGTTAAGAAAACTGGTGGGCCCATGATTGGCATTTGGAGGCCGGCCCACCAGGAATGAATCGTTGTTACGGATTTATGATTATTTAAAGGCAACATTTTATAAAAAAGTTAAAACCTGGTGGGAGGATGCTTAAATATAGGTGAGATTACAATTTAGGCTCCCACCGGAGATTAAAGATACAAATTATATCATTTTATGGCAAAGATAAAAGATATACTACACTAAATCCGTAATCTATCGTGATTTTTACCCATTTGGAATTTAATTCATCTAATTTATCATGGTATTACAAAACATTGTAATCCATTTATCTTCCATTTCACTTTGAAACAAATTTTGCTCCAATCTTGATTCTTGTCATTTAGGTATGCAACGACAATAACAATTTGGAGGATTTCTGGAGCGAGAAAAAAACTTGACAGATAGTTAGAAAAATCACTGTTCCATATGCAGAGAATGATTGGGATACGGTTATTACCTCTGAAGTGTGTTAATACAAGCAAATAATTAAATACTTTTTTCTCCTAATGGATTTGTCGGGCTATGGCATTAGCCCTGGTATAAGACCAAAACCGCTTCTTTGTGAACGCTGATAATGCCTACCAATAGATTAGAATGGTGGGTAAAAAAATGAAAGGAATAGAATATCTGTTATTGGGTATTGGTGCTCTAGCCGGTGCGTTTCTGCGATATAAGATAGCCGAATCTCCAATTTTACTAGGAGTTTTACCAATTAATATCCTGATAATCAACGTAGCTGGCAGTTTCATTTTGGGAATATTCGTGGCAATATCGATGAATTTTAATCTCGATCCAAAATATTCTATTTTGATAGCAATAGGATTTTGTGGATCATTTACAACCATGTCCTCATTTGCTCTTCAATCTGTAAGTCTAATTGACTCTAAACATTTTGTACTTTTTGGATTGAATTTAATTGGAAATGTAGGTCTTTCAATACTTGCTCTGGTACTAGGTAGAGCGATAATGTTAGCAATAGTGAGACTTTGATATTCCACCGAAATGGACTGCAGGTCAATAAATTAATGAACATTGTAAAAATCATCCTATCAGAAAGGCATAAAGCTAAGTATCTACTGACTATATTGTAAAATGACAATGATAGTGGGGGCAAAACCAAATTCAGAACCTCTGGAAGATTTGATTCACATTTACAAATTTTCAGTAAATTTGAGTAGAAATGTGATAAATAGCAATGTATGAAGTTGATTCACCATCTTTTCTGGAGATTCCAGCGTCCTTGGTAGAACAGATGTTAATGAAAACTAACGAAATAGGAGACATACTTCAAAGCTCGATTCATGATATAAATTGTAAAAAAGAAAAATTTCGTTTACAGCTAGAACAAGTTGGGCTACTGGATAATGATATTAACTTCAGAAATATTAAGCGTCTAATTTCTGGCGGAGTAGATGGCGCCTATGCTGTAGATCGTCTCTTGGGCACTGATTTGCTATTCGCAGCTGCCGTTGGAGTCGATGGCATAAATGAATTAGAAAACGGAAAAATGATACCAGCCAATCATGATGTATATGTTAACCCTGAAAAACATAATCCTGAAAATATGATTGCAGCAAGAGCTATTATGGTAGAGATGGAAATCAAATTAGCAGCCAATGCACAATATGACATAGTATATCTCGACGGTTCGCTTACGACGGCCTTAATCCATATGTATAAGGCTATTAATTTTATAGAAAATCTTAACACAAAATCTTCCGATAGAATCAAGGAAGATTTCAAAGAATTCTTAGTTTCGTACAAGAAAATATTGGATGTTGAGGACCATGAAAAATTTTATCTCGGTATACCAAAATATACATCAAGGAATGATATCGGTAAGAACCTTCACTGGCCTGAAAATTATGACGATAGAGCAATCTTGACTTTAATCTTGGATCCTGGAGAATTTACGCGTCCAAAATTATTTACAAGCGAAGAAGGATGGCATGTAAGATTACCTTATGAGGACGAAGAACTTGATACGCTTATGCAACAAGTAGTTTCAGGAATAAAAAATTTGTGCGTAGTTTATTACAAACCTCATGATTGGTGTCCTGCACTAAGGATTGAAATGCCAGCAGCTATTGCCCGAGATGAAACTAAACTGAATACCATTTTATACAATGTAAAGAGTCAATGCCAGACACCGTCGATTATGGAACCTTTTCCGCTATATATGGCAGATAGAATAGCTAAACACATGGCTCCGGCCATTCCAGCCTATAAACAAATCATAATGAAACAAATGACCCAGGTAAGTGATAATAATGAAAAAGATATATTTTTTCTAATGCATTCATACAGAACTGATGGTGGTTCATAAGATTGGAAATAAGCTTGGAGAATACTATAGATAAAAAGATTAGTAATTTATTAAAAAATAGTTCTATATTAGGAACAATTGGATCTCCATCTTCTACGATTGAACTTGCCCTAGATATTTTGGAATCTTCCGTCACAAGACAACTTGTGGGAGAATTGGCTATTTTCAAATATTTGCAAGACTCTAAAAATCATTACGCAATTGGTCAAATAATAGAGATTGCACTTAGGAACTTCTTATTGGAAGACCCTACCATAAAATCTGTAGCAAGAAAAAGAGGATCGGTAAATCCTATTAGTGGTATACAAGATGTTCATGTAGGAAAGTTACTTTGTAGCGCTATCTTCACCAGTTCAGAGGATCTTGTTGAACCAAGTATACTAGGAACAGTACCACCTACAGGCACGTATGTATACCAAGTAAACGATGATATATTGAGTACAATATTAGAAAAGCAAAAGAGCAGTTTGTTTTATTTGGGGAATAGTTATGGATCCAAGACTAAATTACCTATGTGGTTCAAGCATTTTGATTATGGGGAAAACGGGGCTGGGGAAGCCTACCACTTGGGGATATTTGGAATAACTGGATCTGGGAAATCGACATTGGCGAAAATGATTCTTACAGCTTATTCTAAATTTCAACAGATGGGACTATTGGTACTGGATCCCGTGGGAGAGTTTTCAAAAAGTTTTGCAATTGATCATGCAAATGATTATGGCAATAGTTCAAACGGAAATCATAACTACGCTTCTAGTTTCGATATGAAAAAAATAATGAATTCTCTGAATAAAGAGATTCTTTCAATTAATGTGAGAAATCTAGTTTTAGATAGATGGACTTTATTTGAAGAAATTTTATTGGAATCACAAATCTTTCATCAATTAACAATAAAGGGCCTAAATAAGAGATATGCTGTAGATGCACTGATACCTAAACTTAGAAATAAAACCTCACTGAACAAGCTGATAAAAAGAGAATCATTTGACCTGTTCATAAATGAACTACGCAAAGAAGAAGTTCAGCTCCTTATATTTTCGACTCCAGAACCAAGAAAAAGACTTAATAATCTTGTTTCTAACTTGGGTCCAAAAAATCTGGAAACTCTGTATTCTCAATTCTGGATTCCTATTTGTAGTTTGTTTGAAGATAGGCAGGATGCAATAACTATTGATGATCTTTTAGAAAAGTTCTCCTGGAAATTAAAACCACTCATCGTAATAGATCTTTCAGAACAAACGGCCCACAAAATGCAATTAAGATACTGGAATGAAACTATCCAATCACTTATACTGAAGCGATTGCTAACTGGGTTGGTTAGCCTTGGTGAAAAAACCTGGCAAAAAAATACGTCATTAAATACGCTCGTAGTTCTTGACGAAGCTCACAGATTCGCCAGGAAAGACGAATTCACAGATGGATATCTTGAACAATTGAGGGTAACTTTGCTAGATGCAGTGAGGACCACTAGAAAATATGGATTGGGATGGCTTTTTATCAGCACATCACTATCTAGTATACATAGGGACATATTACAACAGTTAAGAATCATGTTCTTTGGATTTGGACTTTCATTGGGTAACGATTTAGTTACACTAAGAGAACTAGTCTCAGATGAAAAAGCTATTGATCTGTATAGGACATTTACTGATCCTGCAAGTTCTTTCAATACAAAGACCAAAAAATATTCATTTATGACTCAAGGACCAGTTTCGCCTTTATCCTTTTCGGGTTCTCCATTTTTCTTCAATGCGTTTAGTCCTGTAGTATTCATGAAGGAAAATGCTCTGGATACAAGGGCATGAGATATTACTTTATAAAAGGCTATAAATAATAGTGGTTAGACAATAAAAATTTCAATTTGTTCCCCTAGAAAGATATTCATACAGATCTCATGAGGCATTTTGACATTTGTAGATATTTCAATAAAGATTCTACGTCAGAATGTATTTAAAGTATTAAGGAAATAGTACATTCAGATGCAGAAAATCAGTCCATGCTTGTGGTTTGACAACAACGCCGAAGAAGCAGTGCAATTCTACGTCTCGATCTTTAAAAATTCCAAGATCGGTAACGTTACTCACTATGGCAAGGAAGGCTATGAGATTCATAAAACGAAAGAGGGAACTGTAATGACAATTGACTTTGAAATTGAGGGTCAAAAATTTTTGGCTTTGAATGGAGGACCAATCTTTAAATTTAACGAAGCAATCTCGTTTCAAATCTATTGCGAGACTCAAGATGAAGTTGATTACTATTGGGATAAGCTTACGGAAGGGGGCGATAAAAATGCACAGGTCTGCGGTTGGCTCAAAGACAAATTTGGAGTTTCATGGCAAGTTGTGCCTAATGTTTTGGTAAAAATGCTACAAGACAAAGATCCTAAAAAAACTGAGAATGTTATGAGGGTCATGCTACAAATGCAAAAGCTTGACATTAATGCTTTGACTAAAGCCTATCAACAATCCTAGTAGATCGAAAAATGGAATTGTTCTGAGATGAACTCGAACAATTGATTACTTTAATGACTTTAATACTATGATTTGCTTTATTGCAAATAATAAATGAACCTCCAAGAAATTGAGAGTGCAAAAATAACCATTCTCGTTGACAATATTACTGATAGGTTGCTCCCTAGCTCGTCCATAGTAAAAAGACCTCCTATGATTAGTAATCAGACAATAAGCAAATCTCCAATTGCTGAACATGGGTTTTCGGCTTTACTAGAAATATCCTATGTACACGAGAACGCGACTAAAACTAACAAATTTCTATTTGATACCGGAGTTAGTAAAGATGGAATAGTTAACAATTCCGATGTTTTGGGGATTAATTTAAAAGATATCGAGACAATCATTTTAAGTCATGGACATTTTGACCACATATCCGGACTAATTAGTACTCTCAAAAGGTTAAAAAAATCAGTAGAAATCATAGCACATCCTGAAGCCTTTTTGCGACGCTGGTTAGTATATCCAAATGGTAACAAAGCAAGAATGGATTTCTTAAATGAAGAGGAAATAAATCAGGCCGGGGGAATAATAAGAAAGGTAGACAAAATAAGTTTCCTTCCGAGGAATGCGAATATGCACAGCAAAAAGAAAACAAATCATGCAAATAATAGAGTAATGATTACCGGAGAAATACCACGAGTTACTAAATTTGAGAAAGGATTTCCACTACAATATAAAGAACAGGACAATGAAATTGACTTGGTACCTGATCCTTTGGTAAGTGACGACCAGGCACTGATCATGAATGTAAGAAACAAAGGACTAATAATTCTGACAGGCTGTGGACATGCTGGAATAATAAACACCATTGAATTTGCGAAAAAAGTTACAGGTATTGAAAAGATATACTGCGTCATAGGGGGATTTCATTTGTCAGGACAGGATTATGAAGATTCAATTCCATTGACAATGGCTGAACTCACAAGAGTAGATCCTCAATATATTGTCCCATGTCATTGTACCGGCTGGAAGGCAACCAACAAAATTATTGACACGATGCCAGAAAAATTCATTCAGTCCAGTGTGGGTTCCACCTTTTACTTTGAAGCTTAAAACCTGTGGTTTTGGTAGACATATTGAGGTAATAAAAACCAATTATTGCCTAGCTACGTCACTAGATATACGATAGGACTGTTGTATCAATCTCAATCAATCTAAATCTACTAGAAAAGTTTTATATAAGATGATATCTAATATAATAAAGAAAATGTTTAACTTTGCACAATGTGAATTATGTGAAAAGAAAACGACCTCGATAAAGTATTGGTTCGGTAGTATGATCTGTCCAAAGTGTTACGATTTACAGAGATCAAATCCCCAAACAATTTTAGTAAGCAACCTTCAAGACTGACTAGCTAGGAATAAAAATTTCTGCGTCTGCAAACATTTGCCTTAACATGAGTATTTGAGTCCATCTAGATCCACAACAGATCCATAGAAAAACAATAACACGTCATTACAAGTGAATAGTCGACATGCAGGAGCCAAATTAGTATAACGCTTAATAGTTATTTTTCTCTAATTCCGTTATATGGTAGATTTCAAAAATACAAAAGCTTTTTCTAGTTTTTCAGTTAACGATTTAGAAAAAGCCAAAAGGTTTTACAATCAAATTCTGGGACTTGAAGTATCAGATTCGGAAGAAGGGTTAAATTTACATCTTCAGGGTGGTAACGAGATATTCATTTACCCAAAACCAGATCACAGTCCGGCAACTTTTACAGTACTTAATTTTGTAGTTGATGATGTAGAATCAACAGTAGATGAACTTACTAAAGCTGGCGTACATTTTCAGATCTATGACGAAGGAGAACTAAAAACAGACGACAAAGGTATCTTTCATGGTAAACCAAAAATAGCATGGTTTAAAGATTCTGCTGGAAATTTTCTATCCGTACTTCAGATAAAATAAAGTTAAAGACTACTTAGAGTTCTAAATTTGTATTTTATTTTTTTCTCTGTTTGTCTTTACTATGATGATTACGCTCAAGATGATGTAAACAATCTGGAAAACTTCAATTGCCACATCCGTCTCAGCAATCGGGTGGCCGCTTCCAGGTACAGCAATAATCCATAATATAATTAAGATTATTGTGCCACCTATACCAATATAATACCACGGCATTATCCATCTTTTAATGATGGGTATAATCCAGAAGATCTGTGCCAACCCAGACACAATAAAAAATATTATTACATCAGGAGTCATTAACTTGAAAAACATTGGAACGAGAGCAATGTGTAATATGCCTGCAATAAAAGTTGATACGGCTGCAGCATAAACCAATACATTATTTCCCATATTCATAAATATCATGAAACCTGATCATTACTATATATGTATACTACGGATGGGTCGATGTTGGCTATTCTAAATACTGGACGATTAAAAGTGAAGGATTAAGTGAAGAATTCAATCTTTACCAGAATCTCCATCTTCATTTGCTTTATTAGATCCTCCACCTACGTTAATATCTACGAATTCAGGTCTATTTAACGGAGAGTTTTTTCCATCAATGCAATGAATCTTAAAATCCTTTGCGCTTACTGTACATACAGTGTACGGATCGCCATCGTCTACCACCAAACCGGGAAATGTCATTGTGTAACTTACCTTGTCTTCTACCTGGCTTTCGGGATTTTCAGGATTGAAGAGCTTTATCTTCGTTTGATCCTTTACATTAACAATTGTAGTGATGTCTTTTGTCGAATTTGTAATGCCGAATAAGGTGACAATCACCTTAAATACATCCTTTCCAACTCCTGTTTCTGCTCTCGCTTTGGGCGAAAAATTGGCATTTACCAAAACGATAGCGAATATGAAACCCATAACAATCATTGACTTCATAAAATAGTTTTTGTCCATAAGAGAACTATATCAACAACATTCATAAATATTTTTAAATGCATTTGCTTGGATTAATGTCCAAAGAAAAAATGTATCAAAAATAGTATCATTTTTTTGCCAAAGGTATAATTTCAACATCATACTTACATCATCTTTTTATACTTGGCGTCTCTAAACTAAAGAAATGGTTAAAGACAATTCGACCTTGCCATTTGAGGTAACATACGCACAAATGCCTGGAAAAGAATCGCGAACCATGAAGAGACTTGCTGTACTAGTTAAAGCCGAAAATGTTAGCGATATTATTTCGTCATTGAAGGAATTGAATCTCGAAGCAACAATATATGATGTAAAAGGAGTAACCAAAGATAAGGAAAGAGTCGCTTCTGGAAGAGGAAGTGGAACTGTTGAACTTTCGTACAATTCTAGGAAAGTAATTGCTACTGTCGTAAATTCTTCTGACGTAGACGAGGTGGTAGGCAGAATGAAAAAAAATCTAGGGGGAAATAAAGCAGTTGTCATGATAACATCCGTGGACGATCTTGTATTGATCTGAAAAATATCTATATGTAATTGACAGAATTTTTGTTATTCATCTACTGTTCGCTATTCAATGCATTCTCAGATTCGACATAAGCTTAGAACATGCTTAGAACATCTGAAAAAGAAGTTGAATTCAAATTAAGCACGAGATACCACTAAAATTCGCTGAAATTATTAGGAAAGATGTATCTGTAAGGTTATATCTAGGCGACTGTGTCAGTGGAATTAAAAATCATCTGCTGGATAAAACAATTGATGTAGTTGTTACTTCTCCGCCATATAACATTGGCGTAAAGTACAATCGCTATAAGGATGACTTACCCAGACAAGAATACCTGAAATTCCTGAGCAATGTTGGTGCTGAAATAAAAAGAGTACTTTCTGACGATGGTTCGTTTTTTATAAACATTGGAGGCAAACCTTCAGATCCTTGGATTCCTTTTGATGCCGTGAACGTCCTCAGGAAGTATTTTACATTACAAAATGTCATCGTTTGGGTAAAATCTATTGCCATACCAAAATCTGATGTAGGAAGCTACCCATCCATAATATCAGATATTGCCGTTGGACATTTCAAGCCAATTGTTAGTGATAGATTTCTAAATGATTGTTCTGAGTTCATTTTTCATTTTACTAAGAAGGGTAATGTTAAATTGGACAAACTAGCTATCGGGGTACCTTATCAAGACAAAACAAATATCGGTCGCTGGAATAGGGCTACACGTGATCTACGAGACCGTGGTAACACTTGGTTCATTCCTTACGAAACTATTTGGGATAAAGAACAAAGACCACATCCATCTACTTTTCCAACTAAACTTCCTGAAATGTGTATCAAATTACATGGCATTAGTAAGTGTAGAGTAGTAATGGATCCATTTGTCGGGATAGGTTCAACTGCATTAGCATCACTAAGATTGGGGTTTTCATTCATTGGATTTGATATAGACAAAAGCTATTTGGAAATTTGTAAAGAAAGGGTACGAGGTATTTGAGATGGTTAAATTATTTTTTCAACCGTAATGAAGTAATGATAAAATTTTTACACCGTTGCTAATTAAAAAGACAGCATAGTGATTGTAGTCATTATCTATTAGGAACCTACCATTCAGACTTAAACATTATATAGATGTTATTACGCACTCTGTTAAGTATGCGTAAAATGATTACTGTTATTTTGTTAGCCTCAATTACTATTCCCATCGTGAGTGTCATCCATACAATTTCACCTCAAGCTCCGAGTGCTGTATATGCACAAGGTATTAATAAAAATATCAATTCCTCTATCTATGATTTGGCAAGTAATGGTACTTTAGCAAATATTTTATCTAAAAATTTAGTGAATTATCTTAATGAATCAGCTTCAATAATAAAACTAACAAGTGTGATACCCGATGTTAGTAACGCAGAATTCGCAAATAAAATTAATAGTAGTTTACATGGAATAGCTGATAGTGATGATGTTAAGAAAAGACAAATAGCAGATAACATTTTGCAGCATTCTGATAATTTAGAGGCAATTACATTCCTGATGCCTAATGGTGATATGTATATGCAAGAGCCCTACAGTCGTCAATTAGATCTCAGTAGAAATAACTTTGCATTCAGAGATTATTATCAAGGAGCTATCGAGACGAAGCAGGCATTTCTGGGCGATGCAATAGTATCATCGTCCACTGGTGAGACAGTAGCACTTATTTCTGTTCCGATTTATTCACAAAAAAACCAATCCTTGTTAGGGATATGGAGTGGAGTATTGAATCTTAGTAAATTTTATGACAAGCTTCAATCTTTGAGTCTCCCCGATGATATAAGAGTAATATATACTGATGGTAACGGACAAAAAATCGGTGATTCAAATTCTCTTTTGTCAAACAAATCTGAATCATTTGCAGAATTTAATAGCTTCAAAAATGGAAAATTTGGAAAAGCTGGAAATGGTTCAGAAACGATTAATGGTACAAGATTTTTAGTATCGTACGCTCCAATAAGTATACTTTCAAAAACATGGGTAGTAATGGTAATGACAAATCTAGGTTAGTTATTTATTACCTTTATCGCTGTTTAAATCATAATTATGGAAATCAAGGACAATGAGAAATTACTTTTCTGCTAATTCTATTAGAATTGAATCAATGTCTGTCTTGTTCAATCCAACACCCATTTTTGAATCTCTTCTAGAAATGATCTCGTCCCCATCAAATGCTATAAGTGTGGGAACAGCATTAATTGAAAATCTATCCCACATAGGGTCATCATCATCATTTATCAGATGAGCATGAAATTTGATCTTTTTATCAGAAGTATTGGCAAACGATTCAAAAGTTCCTTTGAATTTCTGACAGAAAGGGCACCAATCCGCATAGAACATTACCAGAATTCTCTTTCCTTCAGACAGTAATTTGTTAAGATGATTTTGTTGAAAAGGATCCACTATATCATATCTTAACGAGTATAGAACATTATAACTGTTGAGTCAAATCAAATACATACATCGATTCTGGTTGAACAAGTATTAAGCAGAATTTACCCGATAAAAAAATTCGATTCTAAAAAAGAAAGAATGGGGAGCTTTCAATCGTTGATTGTGCAGCTAATCTATTCTTCATCGTCGCTTTGATCATCTGCATTGCTTTGATCATCACTTTGATCATCTGCATTGCTTTGATCATCACTTTGATCATCTGCATTGCTTTGATCATCACTTTGATCATCTGCATTGCTTTGATCATCACTTTGGTCATCAACTACACTTGTTTGTGCATTTTTCTTCTGATCTTCAGAGTCTACAGTGTTACTTGCACTTGCACTTGCGCTGGAACTTCCTTGTACGTAACCACTCTCTACTAAGCAGTTTACTATTTGATTACCTGCAGGATAACTATTTTGTCCGCCAGCGTCAGACAGACAAGTCAGGAAATTTTCATAGTTTTGAGTGCCCGTGTTGGTGACTTGATTGGTGACTTGATCTTCTTCTTCTTCACCAATAGTTTGTGCAAAGGCATTTTTTGCCATAGGAGTTGACGATACAAAGATGATAGCTGCTGCGAGAAATATGACAGCAATTGACATTCTCTTGTTCGTATTCATAAGTCGCTATCTTCTAAAGTATAACACAAATAACTGTTGGCTCAATATTTTATAGCTAAATCTTCACATCGTTTATTCAATAATCATTTATCAAAACTATTGAAAAATTTTGTATTCAGTTTCAATTTTCCTGATAACTCAATTACAAAACAAACTATCTTTACAAATACACACTTCAATATCTAAATTGTAAAAACACCTAATTAGATAATGAAAAACAGGTGAAGGTTAAACTGTTGGTAATTCAATTCAGATATATATAGCTCAATTCATATTATTTTTCTTCTTGCTGATTCGCTCCGGCTTGTTGTAAATAGAACTGTTCTTTGTCGATCTTTTCAGGTTTTACTCCTTCAAGCTCCACTAGATTTTGTAATATTCCTTTTCCTTTATTTATTTTGCCATTTGGTAACATTACTGTCCCGTTTATGAACGAGCTACTACCGCATATTGGATTAAACAGTGTCTCTACTTTTCCACCATATTTCAATAAAGTTCTTTCGGGAGTGCCGTCAGGATTCAAGAAGAATCTTCCTTTCCTATAAATAATCCTTGCATCTTGAGTGGATGTTATCGGTACTTCTTGTTCCCTTGTAAATGTAAAAATCACCTTGAGGTTCTCAATCTTTTTTGTAATATCAATCAACCAATTATAGTAAATAACGTTCAGGCTATCTACAGGATGATGTTCAGTATTATTGAATTCTTTCTTTGCATTATCCACCGATAGCTTTGTATTACTATAGAAAAGAACAAGATTAAATTCCGGATCGTTCTTATCCTCCATATACTGGATCAAACCTCTTGCAGATTCTGCTCCATTTGCACCCGACCAATATGCTACGTTTTTTTCAATTCCAGCAGCCACTTTCCATAAGAAATGTTCTTTATTTGGATTCAGCTTCAACTTGAACCTTTCTCCTAACTTGACCTGTTCATTAAAATAAGCTGCAAAGGAATCTGATTTTCCTGTAGTGGGATTAATGTAGCCATATGGTTTTTCTTCCTTTATTGTAAGTTCAATAAAATCCCTTGATGGTGACGATGCGATTGAATAAGCACGATTAACCTGATTCTCTTCACTTCCTCCTGATGCTGTAGGTCTTATTAGAAATGCGCTCAAAGTTACAAATTGGCCCATTTCAAAATCAAATCTTTGTGATTCAGAAACTGGCAATAAAGTGTACGTATATGTGTCATGCGTCTCCTTGACTTTGCTGCTAATCTGCCATTCATATTCTTGGTGCTTCAATTCTGATGGTCCCGGCATTATGTATCAGAATTATAAATCCCGACAACCTATAAAAACATCATATAAAAAAACATGCTCAATTTTCTGGCCCATGTGAATGGATAGATGAATGCGAAATACAATGCATTAGAGTATTCGCTTTGGTTATTCCATTTACCGTATTACAATCCAGCTGCATGTTTTCGTCCCTTTGACAATTATTTTTGGATCTAGCTTGTGCACTTCACGCATTCATTCATCATTCCTTTGGCTTAAAGTTATTCGAATAGCTATTCTGTCAATAAGACTGATTCATTAATAAAATAAATCTCTAACTTTAGCGGAACAATTAATCTGAAATAGTCAAAGTTAAGAGACATGATCTAGGAATGGTATGATGCAAAAGGAATTTTCTTGGGCGCTTGGTATTCAAAAAGAAATTTCAACAAAGCTAATAACCCATGATACGTTTGATAAAATTGAAAAGATTTGTGGGATAGACATTTCGTATAGGAATGAAACGGCATATTGCTCCGGTGTCATAACTAATACTGCATTTGACATTGTGGCAACCATCAATATCAAAAGCAAAGTAGAATATCCATATATTACTGGATTATTTTTCCTAAGAGAATCCGGACCAATACTAAAAACTTTGGCTTTACTAAAAGATGAGAATGATAATGATTTCGACGTTCTTCTTATTGATGGCCACGGTGTATTGCATCCAAGAAAATGTGGTCTGGCTAGTTACATTGGGTATAGCATTGATAAACCAACTATAGGGGTAGCTAAAAGTCTATTATGTGGTTCTGTAAAGAGGGATCACTTTGTAGAATATGATGAAACAATTCTTGGATATGAGATTAAAAAGAGAGGCAAAAGACCAACTTACATTAGCGCTGGACACAAAATTAGTTTAAAAAAATCTATACAGATCGTTGAAAATTTGACCAAAGACGGAGAAAGATTACCCGAACCCCTGAAAATTGCAGATCTTAACTCAAAAAATCATTTTAATTTTGTTTGAGAATTCAATCTCACTTAAGAGATATCTTCAATTCCAGTTTTAGGCTGATATTTTTATTAAACCAACTTTATAATATTCACCTATGTCTCATGACCTCATAAAAGAATTAGTTTCAGATATTCTCGACATAGATAATATTATGTTCTCAGTAAATAGTGGAAGTGGGATCTGTGAAGTTAAAAGCGAAAGAGGTTTACCTGTTCGTGTAAGCGACAAATGGTTGACAATCGGAAATGACGATAAACCTTGGCATATTCATTTGAATCTTGAGAATGTAACAACGGCAAAGTTCGTAATAGAAGAAAGACAGAGCGGAATGAACGGTTATAGTATTAGGTTCTTCGATTCTCAGGGAAATATCATAATGCGCGCTAATTTTGTAAAGATGTATGACGGCAATGGCAATTTAATATCTAAAAAGTATGAAAGGTATGATGAATTATTTACAAAATATGGTAATAAAGAAATTATATCCTTTCAAGATAAATGATCCCATTTAATATATCGAAAAGGAATTTGAATCATGCCTCTCTTCAAACTTTTTTTATATAATGATCTAAAATGAAAGTTCGCCGTTATCACTATAATTCAGTTGTTGGCTGTTCCTCTGAAACTATTCGGTAAATAGTAACACTACACTGGTAACCTAGATTGAAGCTAAGTTAAAGTTAAGTCCCAAAAATCTCCTTTTGGAGTATCATGAATTGATTCATTATCTTTGTTCAAATAAATTTTATATCCTATTGGATGATTACGATCTGATTTGTTAGTGCTTCGGTTAGATGACAATTTGTGTGATGATTTTTCTTCAATGTATGCAAAGTTTTTCTCACAGTTTATGTCAAGTTCACCAGAATGGTTATGAAAAAAATTATTTTTTACATACTCCAATACGTCGTGCCAGGTAAAAGCCTTCATTCTACCCATCAAAGTATTTTCCGAAAATCGATTTATATAATAACAATAAATATAAAACACTTCAGCTGTTTTGTCACAGGCTTTACAGTAAAAATTCTTACCTTTTGGAACACAATTATCACATTGTTTGATAATCATTTGCATACCATTACCTACTAGTTATAAATATTGATTATTATTTTTCTTGTTTTATATATCTTAAAAATGTCTTAAATCAGACGTAAAATAACCTTTGAATATCTGAGCATATTAGTAGGCATTAGGAAAGCAAAGATACATTTTTTTACGAGATACTTGAAAAAATAATGTTTGCAAGTTAGGAAACCTCAATTCTGTACGCTATGCAACAAGAATCTTAAATTCAAGTACAAACCGGATAAATCCTGGAACATTCCTGGGTTTCTTTGCAGTGACTGTCATATGAAAACAACAGAGGAGTTTGTCATTAAACAGAAAGAAGAAGAAGCAAAAATTAAACAAAGGCAAAACCAATGTTTCATCTGTAATGCAATCTTAGACGGAGATCAAAAAAAGAATCCAAGATGGAAATGGGGTTTGGAAAATGATATTTCTTTATGCAAAAAATGCTATGATAAAAAAGAATTGGATTATCAAACGAAAATTAATTTTTGTGTTAAGTGCGGAAAAAAAATAGGTTTCTTCAGATATAATCCAAAGCCAAAATGGCAAATTGATGGACTATTATGTAGAAAGTGTTGGGATATGATGAACGTCTCCCAAAACAGGTAATCGCAATTTTTTCTCAATATGACTGGTTAGATAAACAGACTTCACTACGGTTTTTATGCGACTAAAACACAAGATTCTATATTGAAACGAAAGGTCAAGAAATCAGCAGCTCCCAAGAAGTTTAAAATGAAATCCCTAATATGGGCTATTATATTTGGTACAGTATTAGTTGGAGGGTCTGCAACTGCATTTATGACGATCGGACATAATAACGCACCCAAGAATCCAGAAAATACTGACCAGCTTTTAAATACGCTTCTCCAGCCAATAGTTCAAAATGCATCAGCAATAGGAACGAGTAAAACGAACGTGACTTTGATAGAATTTGGTGATTATCAATGTCAATATTGCGCAAGATTTCATAAAGAAACCAAAGATCTAATTGTTAACAATTATGTCAAAACAGGCATGATTAATTTCATGTTCAAAGATTTTGTAATAAATGATAGACCGTCAGACAAGTTATCCACACTAGCTGCCATTGGATCTTATTGTGCCGCAGAACAAGGGAAATATTGGCCCTATTACGATGAAGTATACAGAAATTCAAAGGGTGAAAACATAGATTGGGTTTCTAAGAATAGTTTAACCCAGTTTGCAGTTTACGCGGGGGTAAAGGATGTAAACAAGTTTTCAGCGTGCCTTGATTCCAAAAAATATGAAAATTTAGTTGCTGTTAATGACAATTTGGCGAGAAGTATCGGTTTAACAAGCACTCCTACTTTTATATTAATTGCAGAGGGAAAAATGCCTCTAAAAATAGTAGGTGCTCAGCCTTATTCTGTATTTGAGAGTGCGATAAATCAAGTCCTGATGCAGGTTCCTACTTGAGTATCATTGAAATACTAAGGAGTAGAAGTTCTGAAAATTGCATTCGGAGAAAAACTTCATTCCTACTTGCTGAGGTTACCCTCACATTTTCGAGTAGATTCAGTTCACATCATTATTGAACACAAGATTACTCACTTTTAGGATCAAAAGTAATAGGTGGGTAAGAGCTTAGTATTGAAACTAATATATTTCCATAATAATTAAAAGAATTAAAATTGTGGCAACTACAATCCAATCACGATTGAAATTTAAAACGAATAGACTTAATCTCAGAGGAGCAATTAATAGAAGGGTTTTCTGAAATGGATAATCACGTAAATTCAAAAAAAGAGATGAACTATAACGTGAAGGACGTTTTAAGTATATTCTTATTTATAGCCGCTTTTCTGATTATCTGGCAAATTGTATTTTCACTAGAAATTTGGCCACGTGTATCTCTACCCTCCCCAGCGATGGTTGGCCAATCGTTTATTGACTTGGTCTCCGAAAATACTTTGATAGATGGGATCGCCATCACTCTTTGGCGATTATTTATTGGATTCATAGTTTCAGTGTTGATTGGCGGATGCGTTGGACTTGTTATGGTTAGATTCAAACAATTTGGAAAAACTATGAGTTCGTTTGCTTTAGGGCTTCAATCTTTTCCCAGTATAGCATGGGTACCATTTGCTATTCTACTTATTGGATTCAATGATTTTGGAATACTTTTCGTTATTGTGATGAATTCAGTATTCTCAGTAATGAATTCTACCTATGGTGGAATCAGAAATATCCCGCCCATATACTTACATGCAGCCAGGAATATGGGGGCTAGTGGAATTTTGCTATTCAGATATGTAATGATCCCCGCATCGGCCCCTTCTTTAATAATGGGCTTGAGACAAACTTGGTCTTTCGCTTGGCACGCTTTAATCGGCGCAGAAATGTTGATTACTACCGGACTGGGATTAGGATATATTTTGGCTATTGGAAGAGAGTTCTCTAACATGAGTCAGATAATAGCAACTATGATTGTTATATTCGGTGTTGGTTTACTATTTGACAGATTTGTTTTTTCAAAAGTTGAAGAAAAGGTGCGAGAAAAATGGGGGTTATCATCCTCATGAGGATAAGGCAGTATGTATTGTATTGTGTAGTATATCATTCCTATCCAGGGTATCTGTTGTGAAAGTCCCGATAATTTATTTTTATTATTAGTTTAATTCAAAACAGAAAAAAAATTAATTTTAATTATTTTCTTTCAGCTGCGGAGCAATTCTTGATGTAATTGTTTCCCTCTAGGGAATATTTCCCTTTTTAGGATATAATTTTCAATGGATATCCTTCCTGGACCAACAAGAACTAGAGTAATGCATATTGATATCAAGAGTAGTTCAAATTCATATCCTCCGACAAATCCCTTAGACAGTTTGGCGAACACTATTACGCCTGTCATTTCAATAATGAATAATAATGAAGCGATTCTTGTTAATACACCCAATAATATAGCCAAACCTCCTATTACCTCTAAGAGTGCTATGGGTAAGAATAATTCAGGAGGTAAATTAATAGATTGAAAAAAACCATATCCTCCAGATACATCGTAAAATTTCGGTATTCCATGCGCCATAAATATAATACCGGCCATAATCCTGATAGACAACAATCCATAGGAAAATACGTTGTTCATGATACAATATGTCATAATATTTGGTCAAATTTAAATGATTAAGGCGATCAAAATTTTCAATTAAGGATTTTGAATCATATTCCCATGATGTGACAACTTTTTCGTATTAATTTTATCTGAAGGTAAAAATATCAATAGTCTTATCACTCTAAATATGGTAATATCTTAGTATAAGCTAAAGGGAAAAAATTTCCATTATTTACGATTAATTTTATAATTTGAAAAAAATCGTGTAATTCATTGGTTTTTTTTATTAGTTTTATCGGTAAATTATTTTATTGTTTTTATCATGAAAGCTCGAGAAAATATTTAAATAAAGTGACATTGTTTCTCATAAAAATGGCTAGAATTTTTATTTTGTCATTAGCAATCACGTTAGCTTTAAGCATGTTACTAGTACCTATGATTGGTACTGGTGTATTTGCTGAAAACATGACTGGAATGACCAGTAACATGACTGGAATGACCAGTAACATGACTGGTAACATGACTGGAATGACCAGTAACATGACTGGTAACATGACTGGAATGACCAGTAACATGACTGGATAAGTGACCATATAAAGTAACGTATGTACAAAATACTCGTGTAATAAAATAACTCAAAATCCCTTTTTCTTTTTCTGATATCTAAATCAATAAAAACAAGGTTGATACGATGAATAATCGATTTTGCAGATAGAAAATTTGATTAATGCTAATCCATATGGTAGATAGATTACAGACTAGAGGACTAGAAAGAATGAATGAATATATACAATTACTGTGAGGACGAGTTTCCTCCATCACCTTGAACTTGACTTTTACTTGATGACTTACAGCTGTTCCTAGTCTTAATATAACAAGTACAAATTGCGAACAGCAAAACAATTGTGGATATTCCTCTCAATGTTATCTGATTGCTTGACAGAAAATTAGATGCTAAAAAGCCTAGTCCACCAAACGTTGAAGCCAGTGTGAATCCAAAAGTGGAACAACTTGCACATGTACTAGAAAGAACACTTATCGTAGTACCCGACAGCGCAGATTTACTTAACTTTAATTTCAGATTCCTTATTGTATACAGATTAAAGTTTACCAAGATTGCTACTAGAACTGAATTAATACAAGTTAAGATAAACGCTCCAATCTTATCATGAGGAACATAGAATGTCAAATAAGGTGAAAAAAAGAGGAAATTATCAAATGTGTTTGTTACTATCCAAAAAATAAGGCCTGTTACTGAGGCAATAGCCAGATATAATGGATTTGAAAAAGCTATTCTCGTAATCGAAGAGATGGAATATGCCATTTTCATTTTTTATTAAGACTATTTTTTCATGTCTTAGACATAAAAAGTATTAGAATTGTTGATTTTTCTTAAACAGCACAATGTCATAGCATCAACCCAAGTTTTACCCTCCTAACACCGTTTAAATAATCCGTGAAATTTAATTAGGGCGACCTAACAATGAAAAAAATCAATTTAAAATGGAACATCTTGATAACTGCTATCATCATGCCTCTGTCTGTATCTGGAATGCAAATGGGGTTTGCACAGGAAAAAGAAGCAGTTGGGACTGAAGGTGAATCAAATAAATTTGTCGACTACTTGGAGAACGCCAGAAGTTTGTTGAATCAAACATCAGTTGAATATAAGAATAGTAATTACACAGGTGCAGAGGAATTAGCAATTGCGGCTTATCTAGACAATTTCGAGCATGTTGAAGAAGAACTTGAGAAAAAAAGCTCTCATGCTTTCATGGAAGATATTGAACATAAGATGCGAGAAGAATTGCGGGATTTGATAAAAGATAAGACGCAACAATCAGAATTGGATATACACATTAATGCAACCGATGCCAAACTAGTTGAAGCAATAAATCTGTTAAAGGGCACTAATTAGAAAAGATCTAAACTCAAACTAGGTCTATATCTCAAACTTTTTCTTTCATGTGGAAATCCACTCTAGTTTCGACATCATGGTAGTTAGATTTGAATTTTGAATTGATACTGTAAATAGAACTTAGATATTAACAGTAGCATAACACGAATTTAAAAATAGTAAATAGAATCAGAATCGTCCTTTAATATCCATAGATAATCTTTTAAAGAGCTAGGCACATATAATCTTGTGACTGTAAATGCCAATTGGGGGTGGATGACGTGATTGACTATTTAGTAGTTGTAGCTATTAGATTATTATCAATTTCTTCAAAATGGTTTGAGCAGAACGTAATAAATAACATTTTAGAATTTGTAAAGGGTTTTGAACATTTACTTATGGTACTTACCGTGGTAGCATTCTTCCTAATTATAATGTACATGACAATCAAGCAATTTAAGAAGTTACCTAAATTCTACATTATCGAGATAGAAGACGTCTATGGTAATAAGACAGCCGTAGATGGGCTAAGAACCAATTTCACTACATTTACTGCTGCCAAAAGTTATACTCACTTTTATTCTGGCCTGTACGGCGATCAGTACAAGTTTCGAATAGTTGGTCGCAATAGAATATTGAATTATCCTCATAGCCAAGATTATACCCGCAATTAGTTTGCGTAAAGCTGACTCAACTTTTAGTTGATGTATATTACCAACAATGCTTTCATTGTTCTACTTCTCTTAGCCAACTTTTAATGCAATCTATGCATATATGGTATTCACGTGGATCTGCACCAGAAGGAGAATAGAATGATTTATACTTTTCACACTCTTTTCTACAAAAATCGCAGTCCATAATAAGTAATTGTCATTATTACATTTATGTCTGATCTAGAATTGACTGATCTAGAATTGAGTGTATACTACTTAAAAATGAACTATGAACTGGTATTAAGATGTCTATAGAATACAGAACAGAGAATTAATTTCTAAAATAAAAAGCAAAGCAAATAATCGTGCTAAAAAAGTACCTATGAATTTCTAATCTTTATGATACAGAACAATTGTAGAAGAAATTGCTAGCTAAAGCTCATAAATCTGTAAGCTCCTAGTATTGTGATGCTAAAAAACAGTAAACAACTTATCAATCTGATAAATAATTGCCGGGAAGAGAAAGACATCGGAAGAAGATGGCAGTTATTAAAATACATTAACTATTTGGTCCCAGCAGAACTTAGCGTGTCAATTCCATCAATTATTAGTCACGATTGTATCGACCAGATCCTGAGCGCTATGGAAGAAAAAATATCTCCACCAATCTATGAGCTTGGATCAATTCCTCAACATGTGTTCCAAAATTACATCTGACTAAATTACACTGCTGAGATTATTCTCGATGTAATTCTAACATATGTTCCTTCAATTCGTCCTGATTACTGAATGTCATTCCGCATACTGCGCATTTTTCCTGATTTTCTGATGACATGATATAACTGATCCAATATAGAATATAACGATTTCAATTTCGAAGCCTTAGAGCTATATAAATTGAAAGCTAATTCATGTGAAATACTTTCCCTGGTTTTATCTTTAAAATAACCCTTTTTTCTGCTTTTGATCTCCATGGATATTTATCCTTGCCAATATATTTTTTAGCAAGCTTATCAATATGTTTTTCAGCTCTGTCTCCCGTAATTTGCTCAGTTACCTTACCTCTAATAGTAACCATTTCATATTGATTATTTTGATCAATTATAGACAAGGCTACTCTTGGATCTCGCGAAATATTCCTCTGTTTTACTCGACCTAATGCAGTGTTTACAAGTATATTGCCATTTTCAATATCCACCCAAACTGGAGTAACATGTGGAGACCCATCTCTCATTAATGAAGATAAAAAGGCAAAATTCTTACCCTCAAAAAGACTTCTAATCCGAGGGTCACTCAAATTCACGGTTGATTGTTTACTCATAATCGAATATTTGCACTATTTTTAATAACTCTTTTCTAGGAAAATATGCTGCATCGAATGAAAATTGAATTTTTGTTAGAGATAGCGATCATTTTATTTTGTAGAAATTTTCTTATACCAAGGTAATGAAAGTAATATCAAAACTTGAAAAGTAAAAGCAGGTCCAATAATCTAGAAAATACAGTGGCAAAGGTGTTGGAAGATATTGAAAAAACAGCGAAAAACGAATTTCTTCCTTCAATAGGTCCTATTAAAGGAAAAATTATGAAAAATATCATCAAAGAACTTAAACCTGAAAAAGCGCTTGAAATCGGAACGTTGCAGGGATATTCGGCGATTTTAATAGCAATTAATATTTTAATTCAGAAAGCTGGAAAAAAGAAAATGAATATTGATTTTGAAAATAATTCAAGCGAACCCATTCTTTTTACTTTGGAGAAAGATGGGGAGATGGCACAGATTGCAAGAAGCAACATAGAAAATTCTGGACTATCTGATAAAATACATCTAATCAATGGTGATGCTTTGAAAGTGATCCCAAAACTCAAGTCCAAATACAAATTCGATATGGTTTTCTTGGATGCTACAAAGGACGAATATCTAAAATATCTCCAACTTATTGAACAACATGGTCTGTTGAATAAAAGAGCAGTAGTAGTAGCAGACAATGTGATAATGTATGAGGATGAAATGAAGGATTATCTGGATTATGTCAGGAATTCAAGTAAATATATCAGTCGTACTACAAAGACCACCCTTGAATTCAATAAAAAAGTTAAAGACGCTCTTGAAGTGAGTATTAATGTTGAGATATAGTTCCTATTCAATTCCTAATCCCACTAACAATGCGGTTCCGACTACCACTAATATTTTGAATTTCCAACTATTCTAGTGAGGAAAACGTAGTATCAAAAATTGTGAGTAGTTAAATTTGTAAAATCAGTATTTATTGTAATTCATAATAAGCATATTGAATAAATAATAACATTGAGTACAGAAAAGAAGAACCCGTTTAAACGGGACCAGGCACTTAACGACGCAACTAGTGGACAATTTGGAGAAGAACCTCTAGATATTCCAGAAGATCATTCCAAAATTCAGAAAGATGAAGACGAACGAAAAAAGGCTGCACGAAAATTATCAAAAAATATCAAGTAATAATCAAATGCACGCATCAGTAACAAGGCATTTATCTTTAATTCTACAATATTTGAGCATCCCTTACCGAACAAAAATATCTAGATCCGTACTGAAGATGCCTCACTCTTTATGGTCAAGGCGTTAGGATAACTTTTGAAAAAGGCTGGGAGCTTTCCTATTGGTTCCCCATCTACAGTAACGGTAACTTCACTCTCTTTCGGTAAAATCTTCACTTCTGAAGCTTGATAATAAAGAATATCCTCTTCATATTTATAACTACTTGTTCCCTTTAATTCTACCAGTTTATCAATCATTTTGATACTGCCCGAGTTTTTTAATATAATAATATCCAGTAGACCATCGGAGAATCTCGCACGAGGAGCCGCTTTGAAACCCCCACCTAGGAAACGACCATTTGCAATTATCCCCATTGTCATTTTTGTAGAGATTTTCTTATGCTTGTCAATGATTATTTCACACTCATTACTATTATATGCTGGAAGAGTAGCAACTATGCTTGCAATGGTAGATACAAAACGATTCTTTATTTTTCCTCTTACTTTCTTGGATCTGTCTATGATTTCAGCTCCTACACCAATCTCTGCTGCATTCATTATGATTCTATTATGAAATAGAGACGGGTCAACCTTATCAGTTATAATGGCTGCTATAACATCCATCTTACGTTTCTTCATCTGTTTAATCCGTATCAAGGATTCGTGACCCTGATGTTTTAGCTCAAGAGATCTTGCCATTACATTTCGACTGCCTGACGGAACAATGTACATAATTCCATTTGGGTTTATTTGTTTTAATTTAGAGTCAAGATTTATTTTGCCGAAATCTTTGGAACGTTTGTCTTGTAATTTAAGATCAAAAAAGCCATTTGCAACCTCATTAATTGTGCCATCTCCGCCGATAGCAGCAATATTTCTATATCCTTTTCTAAGTAACTTACGAGTGACGAATATACCATCATTCGTTTTTTTAGTAAAAATAATTTTGTGATCTTTAGGTAAAAAATCCTTAACCTTGGTATAGGTCTCAATCCAGTTTTTTCCCGTGTTACCTCCTTGAGAATTCGGATTTAATACTAGAATTATTTCATTAGAGTTTATTGTATTCATATTACTTACCAATATGTCCCTAGAGGATTTCTTGGTAGTATTTTGTGACATCTATATATCTACCAGAAAAAAGAATGACATCCACTAAGGAGTTTATTAGTCATCGTAATCTAGTATCTAGTAATACTGTAATTAATATATTTTTTATCAATATCCTAGAGGGAGAAACAATTGAAACAATTTGATACATTACTTTGGTTTTAATTCTTAAGTTTAGGATCTATAGCATTATGTTGCTGATTTAGTACTGATATCTAAATGAGAATATCAGATGTCAGCAAGCCAGCTCAAAAAAATTATAAAATTTTGTCTATTTCTGTCCTATACCTTCTTTTACTTCCTCGCTTGCATTACTGACAATATCTGCGGCTCCGCCTAGAAATCCTTTAACTGCTTCACCAGTTTTATTTAGAACATTTCCTAGAGTACCATTCTTAGCTAGTTCAGATGCAGTCTGATTTACGTTCGCGCTTGCATTGCCCATCGTATTTGAGGCATTTGTTGTTAGATTTTGCGCGTATCCTGTTGGCATATAGATTAATGCAATCGCTAACACGAAAGTCATGGTTCCGATAATTAGTTCTTTTTTCATCAAAACAACATGGACAACATTGTTTTAATAGTTGATAGACCTCAGTTCATGGTCAAAATAATCGGAAAGTAAAGTTACCATAATTTGCTATTGCTGTATGTTGTTTATTGCGTAACGAATGTTTTTTTGAATGTCATGTCAGATTTGTACATCAATTTCCACATTACGAAATTTTTGAAAAAGAAACGTTAAGATTATTTGTAATACAATAAGATGTATTGGCCAATCACAAGCATGAGAAGGGTGTAGAAAATGTATTTGTACTACAAGGCGGCGGCTCCTTAGGAGCTTTTGCATGTGGAGTTTACAAAGCATTTGCGAAAAAAAATATGAAATTTGACATAATAGCCGGAACATCAATAGGTGGTATCAATGGTGCAATAGCTGCTGGCAGCAATAATGATAGACCTGAAGTCGACTTGGAGAATTTTTGGTTGGATTTGGCAGAAAGCAGTTACAATATAATCCCTGATACTTTCACCTTTGACTTTGACTATCAAAAATATCAAACGAAACTGAAGAGATCGCCTGCAGCATCGCTAAATGCAGCATTTTATGGAGTTCCGGATTTCTTTGTACCAAGGTGGCTTAACTTTAATATTTCCAATCTAGATAGTTCACAAATAGAGCAATATTATCAGCCTCCTTGGAAATGGACTTATGTTTATGACAATTCCGTCTTAAGTAAGACCTTAGAAAAGTACATTGATTTTAAGAAACTTTCTCCAAGAAGCCAACAGAATAATACTCATGAAGGTAATAGTAACACCAATACTAGACTTATTATTACTGCAGTTGATGTTCTTAGTGCAGAACCGCTTATCTTTGATAGTTACAAGAGGTCTATTGAGATGAAGCATCTTCTTGCCACTATTGGATACCCGCAATATGGATTTCCGTGGGTGAAAGTAAGCGAGGGCAAATTTGCTTGGGACGGTTCTTTATTAAGCAATACGCCGATACGCGAGGTATTGGTCGCATCTCCGAGTAAGAATAAAAACATCTTTGTCGTGGAAAATTATCCAAGAAAAATAGAAAAACTGCCTGCAAATATGAGTGAAGTTATGTCAAGGGCCAAAGATATAATGTTTAGCGATAAGACAGAAAGCCTCGAAAAAATGTCTAGACTTATAACAAGGCATGTAAATTTAATTGAAGCACTGTATGATATAGTCCAGGCTACTGATCAAATAAAAATAGAGAAGGAAAAGATGGAATATATTAATAAGGAACACTATACACTGGTTGAAAAGCACGGAGCTAAGATTCTAAAACTAAAAAGAATTACTAGAATTATTCCAGAAAGTCCTTATCCTCTACAAAACGCTGATTTTTCTGTAGAGACAATAAAGGAACTAATTAGACAAGGGGAGAAAAAAGCGATAGAATATTTGGAGTGACTAGCAATTTTTAAACTCAATTTGCATAATGGTCTTATCTAATGTAGTTTTGTTCAAACACTCCTTAATTTGGTAAATATAAATTTACTGGTTTTGATCGGCTTAGTTTAGAATAGTTTTTTTCCATTTATCATCTGCTTCCCCTTCTGGCAAATTTTTCCATTTATCATATGCTTCATTATACTTCTTAGCCCAATTACTGCAGCTTGTATGTAATTTACTAATCATAGACTTGCCATTTGTATCCATCATCTCTTCTTTAATTTGTGCCTGTTTAGAATTTGAGATATCCAGGAGATATTGTTTATCATGTCTGTAATTCATATGTTCCTGTATAACAGGATTATCCAGATCACGCCAAACTATCAAACCATGAGAAGATGTTGATGCTATTGATAAGGTCGCCATTATGAGCCGGTCCGTAGGAGGACTATAATCAAGTCTCGAATAGTTATAAGTTATAGTAGGATATACGATATACCTCATAGGCTTTTTGAAAATTTCTGAGAACATATCTAGTTGTCTTTCTAAAATTGATACGTTATAGTAACACCCACTGGCTACAACTAAACCATCAATAAAATTATTGTATTTCTTTACAATTATTCCAGTTTTTTTCCCTTCAAAATAAATTGTTGGATAAAACTTTACATTCTTACTTTTGTGCTCAAGTGATTTGGAGAGCATGGTATATTCCATAAAATCTATATTGTTCTTGAATTTAGTGTTAGTTTTCGTACTTATCCAGTTAAAATCATCTATTGTAAAACCTTCAAATGATGATGGATACTTCTTTTCAAGAGAATTAAAGTATCTTATCCATCCGTCCCAATCGTAACTTGTATCCGATCCACCTTCAGACGGAGGAAGGAGTATGATTATTATTTTTAGATTCGTTTTATTAGCTGTCTTTAGTAACGATTCTGTCAATTTCAGAGATTTGGGATCTTCAAAGTTATTCATGACGTAATAATACTCCTGATAACCTTTATTGAGAAGTGTATCTATTGCTCTTTTCTGCTCCTCACCTTCTAGATGTTGAAGAGCAAAACTATTATTCATAGGCGTCCATAGACCAACAGTTATATCTTCTGTGTTTAATTGTCTTGAAGTGATCAAACTATTATTACCATTTTCAATACCGATTTGAGCTTCTGTTTCCTGTATTATTCCTTGGTGATATATGATATTGGATAATAAGTGTAAAGGATCGTATACAAAATGAGGCAAAATGAAAAGTACATTTGAATGCAAAGGGAAGAAGGCAATCAATAAAGAATAAAATATTCCGATACAAAGAAAAATCACAAGCATCGCTACTTTCATTAAAAAAAGGCACAAATTGCCAAGATATTAAGTATATGTTATTATTGTTATAAGCCTCATTATATTTTTAAATCCAATGTGTCCTTCTATGGATGAGTAATTCCTCTTCTGTGTTTAATCTCCAGCCACATATCTCACACATCAGAAGAGTTGAGATGTCTTCGATCTCCTTTGGAATTCCCACAGTGAGGATATTCTCAAATTCGGTGACATTATACTTTGTTAGATTATGTTCTTCTAAATAGTTTCGCAGAATTTCTTTAATCAGGTTATTTCCTTTTCGTATATTATTTTCTTGTATTGATATGCTTATTTCGTCTTTGTTGGGCGTCATATGTATGTCTAAGATAAATCCCTTAGACGATAAGTAATCTTTAACGGCTTTAGCTAGAAATACGTCACCTGCAAAATTAATTAGAATATCAACCACATTTACCACCTAGTTACATTAGCTATATCAGATTAATTCATGATCAATATATAGTATAAAGTCTACTTGAAAAATAAAGATGCAAATGATATGATATGAAATATAGACCAATTTGCATTCGAATACGAATTCGATGAGGAAGTCATTTGAAGTTAATGATAAAAGAAATCAAAGTCCACTAGTCAACAAGATTCAAGTAAACTTAGAAAAGCAGATAGTAGAGTACGGTACAATTTGTCATATGAATGTTGTAACCAAAACAATTCAGATACATTCTGAAGGTGAGAATGATGTAATTGATATTACGCAACAGTTAACAAATATAGTAAATGAGAGCAATTTTGAAAAGGGGATTGTCATTATTTTTGTTTCAGGATCCACGGCCGGAATAACTACTATTGAATATGAACCAGGACTTATTCATGATTTTCCTGCGATGTTGTCTAGGATTGTACCAAAAAATATAGAATATAAACATGACAACACATGGCATGATGGGAATGGTCACTCACATGTCCGAGCATCACTAATAGGGCCAAGTCTAACTATTCCAATACTGCAGGGCAAATTGACATTGGGAACGTGGCAGCAAATAGTCATACTAGAAATGGATACGAGACCGAGGAACCGAAATGTCATTGTGCAGGTTATGGGCGAGTAAATGTAACAAGTAACAAGAAATATTATGGCAGAAATTCTTGAAAGCTTTATCAGCTATGCAGTATGACTTTTATGGAAATTATTTTTCATATGATGGACATGGTCATTTAAACGATCACCGAGGAAGTTTAGTACTCTGTTGAAACTAGCGAACGCCACTCCAAAATGTTACTATCTTTCTCTTTAAGGGCTTCTCAACGAATGAGTTTGCCATCCAGTCCGTAGAAATTACTACTAATCACCGTGCCGTTCGTATTATTTATTCTGATTTGCAGGTATCCGTATTGCTTGGTGTTCACAAATGGCCACTCTTCATTAGTAGCTCCTTCGTAATGACTTTTTCCTCCTGCTCCAGAAATGAACCAACGTCCATTACTTGATTCGGCCATGAAATGATTGTGTGCAGCAATTTCATATACTTGAACACTCTTTGTTATATTGCTCTCAATACCAGATATCATCCTGATAGTTGAATTTCTTACTGGATGATGTGATTCGGGTGGCGTGTGTGCAGGTTTATGAGATATTAACATAACATTTTTGATCCCTTTCATCAATGTTGAATTTGTTACTACCGATTGTCCCCATTTTGTCTGCAGTTTAGTGTCTCCATTTGTATTTAGTCCAATCAACAGAGTCGTATTATTTGCAATTTTGCGATACCAATGATCTCCACAATATTCACGTGTTTGATTTAGAATTTTTAGATTACCATCTTCTTCTGAGTCATGGTTGCCTATTATACAAGCAAATATGCCATCTTTTTTCAAATCACCGTAAGTACCAGTAAAATTGCTAAGATCAGATTTATAGCATAAATCTCCTAGCGCAATAAAGAGATCAGGATTATCTTTTTTGATTTGCTCATCTAAATTATTTGAACAATCTATATCACCTACAGTATCAATCACTGTTACATCTATTGTTTTATTTATCTTACCCGCAATAATGGATGAATTAGAATTACTCTGATTAGTAACATTTTGTGATAAAGCAACAGAAACAAATAAAGTGGCTAAAATCAATATTGACCAGGAGATTAGTATATATTGAATTCTGCTCATATCTACTTCAATCTTTGAATTTTAATAGTTAAATCGTAACACAAGTACGGAACCTCAATCATATCTACTTCAATCTTTAAATTTCTAATAGTTAAAAGCTTTTGGTACAAATATTTAAATGAAAAAAATAAAAGCTCGAAAACTCGATATAATCATATATTCAATATAGTTCAATAGGATCAACAAGATCAATATTCATAATCCTAATAGGAATAATACTTATATTTCTTAACATGTTCAATAGAAATTCTTGCAGAATGTGCGGTTCTAGTTTGACACCATCCGCAATTTGCAAAATTTGTAAAGAATCCGTTTCATGGACGTGCTACAAATGTAATAAAATGGATGAGGTCACGCATTCTGATTATTATTGCACACTATGGATGAGCAGAAGGCTAGAGTTAGGATTAGAAGATTCAAATCGATTTGAGTTGATCATAAATAGATGAATCTAACAGATCATGAATACTTGATCCAAATCGATGCCAAGCTTTGTGGGTCAGTCCACCAGAGAAAGATAGCATATTCTACTATTGAGTTTCATCACTCACTTTATATAAACAAGAAAGATATGTTATTGGCACAAATTCGCGCATGCGAACTACTCTATAAATATACTACTGATATTTTTGACATTAACGTTCTCAAAAAAGAAATATCAGATTTGAAATTAATGCTTGATCTAATGGAATAATTGCAAAAAATAACAATATTATAACAGTATTCGTTGTTACGTCGTATCCCGTAACTAATGTTGTCATTACACATTCCTTTATTTTATTTTCTATTAGATTTTGTCATGGTTCAATCAGAACTTTGCAAGGGTAATCTCTTCATGAAAATTGCCAATACTACTGGAACCAATGACATTAAAGCTATTGTTAAAAATATTAGATTATATGAATCAGCTGAGGGAAACGAACCAGCTAAATCTTTTATGAATACTTGATTTGTCTGCATGAAGATTCCTGCAACAGCCGGTCCGACCGAACCTCCAATAAGATTAAAGAGAACAGTCATTCCAAGAGATATTCCACTGAACCTTCGGGGTGTAGATTGTAGTACGATATCAAAACCACCGACTTGCATTAATGACAAACCTCCCGCGATTATAGCCAAGTTTGTAGAAACGACAATGCCATTTGAGTGAAAAAGGAAAAGGCTAAAAAATCCTATAGAACTGACTATACTTCCAATAATAGTTGGTTTTACATTACCCAATTTGGAAACGATAAAGCCCGAAGACGGAGCGAATAATAAAAATACAATCATGAATGGAAGTTGAATAGTTGCAGTCGTTATGACGTTCTCTCCAAACCCCAATGGCTGAGGACTCCTTACCAACACCGGTATAGTTTGAAAAACTGTAAACATAGACAGAAAGGCAATAACAAGAATGATGTTAGCCGAAAGAATTACTTTATTCGTCATCAATTGGAAATTGACTAACGGTGAATTTGTTCGCTTTTCTATAAACACGAAAAGTACCAATGATGAAATGCCGACCACCATGAACACATACAAATGGGGATTTTCAGCGCTTTGAGTCTGTGAATATGACAAAATCATTAAAAACGAAATTATCGTGACTGCTAGGGTTATTGTTCCTTTTATATCTATATTTTTAGAATTAGTAATTATGTTTGCCTCCTGAGCAACTTTTATTTTCTTATCTTTTGAGGGAACAGGAATTTTCGACTCCAGTGATTCAATCATATCTTTGGAATCTGGACTGTCATGAATATATCTCCTAATAACAAACCATAAGCCAATCGCAACAAATACGATTGAAAAGAATGTAGTCCGCCAGCCAAAATGCTCAATTATATTTGCTCCTAGGGCCAATCCAACTACAGAACCTGCTGCGAACATAGAGCTGAATACACCGACGCCTATCGCTAGTTTCTCTTTTGGAAACAGATCTCGTATAATACCAAAAGCAATTGGGAACATAGAGATGCCAATTCCTTGGATTACCCTGGCAACTACCAGAAATGTAATATTAGTTGAAAGTCCACCCAGACTAATACCAACGATATAAATGATCATAATAATCAGTACCATTTTTTTCCTGCCATAAACATCAGAAAGCTTACCTGCGACTGGAGTGGACACAGCACCAGCTATGAGATATGCCGAGAGAATCCATGATGATGTATTATAACTGATATTAAATTCCTTAATTATATCAGGTATCGCAGGTAGTAACATCGTTTCTCCATACATTGCTATCAAAAGCGCCGAACCTAATATCGCTAGTGATATCCACGCTTTTTTAGGCACTTTTTGATTCAAGGCAGGTGATGGATTTGGTTTATTGTTACCATTTTGAGGGTGCGTCATTTCAAATCAAGTCGTCTTATATCTTGGATTTATACTTCTTTTTAATGTATCGTGGTATCATGATAATGGTAATGTTGATATTTAATTTCTCCCTGACTCTTGCCAAATGTATTCTCAGGATCAAAGTCAGAAAGATTCAAATGCTCTCCAGGATGAATCAACAAGTCGCTGGTCCTTTTCAATATTTCTTTTCAGGGATCATCCACGTAATAAGAGTATCTCATGACTTCTTGGAATTTGCGTCATCAAACAGATCAATCTGTGGTAGATAATACTAACTAATTTAAGGTATACATGTTACGGTCGGTCAGTGAAATCGCCAATTATCGCCCCATATACTATGATGGGTTATTGGTAACGGTACTGTTCTTAATATGATCGACTAATTTCATTTGATAAATTCTTTGCAGCCACAATTAGGCCAAGAGCAAGTTGAGCCCTGATCTCCAAGGTCATTCCTGTGACCAATCCGTTGGTGATGATAAAATGCACACAGATCATCTGGACTACTCATTACTGATCTTAGTTCATGATAGGTTATATGACTTAATGACTTAAAGCCACAATCCGACCCGAATCTCGTGCTGTCCTAATATGAATCCTCAAATGCAGGGTATTAAAAATCATAGATTTGATGTGCCTGATTAAAATACAAGGATTGTAGGTAGACAACAATGCTCATATCAACGATTTATGCCTTACAAGTAAAACTGGTGGGTCTTTTCAATAGGTGGTATAAGTGTAAGACCCACCAGTCATGAAACGGTGTTCTCTTGGTGCTTGACCTATAATCAATTTGCACAACAAAAGATAAAAGAATTCTAAAATATGGAGCTGCGAGGGTTTGTCTGTATAAGATCAAACAAAAGAACAATATCCCTCCACCTGTTTCAGTTTACCCAATCTTCAGATTGTAGATTAGCTTATATCAACATTGAAAAATTTGGATTTCGACAGCATACTGTCGTGCAATGAAATCTATTCTTCCTAACATGATTTCGGTGGGTATAGTTATGTCCTTCTTATATCAAAATTTAGCTCAACGCCTCGTTTTTTAGAGTAGCTAAAAGTGAACGAATCATTAGGCATTACCGGAAAACTGGACAGCTGGTCCTGATTGCAATTAGGGCATCTATTATTTTTCCCCAAAATTTTCTGCACATAAACCTTGTTAAGACATGTTACGGTCCAGAAGCACTTGTCACACAATAGAAATATCCTTTCATTACTCTTTGGATTTTGGGATTTGCTCATAGTCGTTCTGGTAGATTCATTTTTGGTAACTTCTTTTTGGTGATAATCAATCTTGATTATTTGAATATTCCAATTAAAAGTTAGAATACTAAACTGTGTTACACAATTTAGAGTTTTCGGTTATTTTTTTACTGGCACTAAAACATAGGCTAAAAGCAATATGAAGACACAGGAGTTATAGTTGTAGTCATATTAATATTATATAGAAAAAGCGACGTGGTCTACTCTATTCACGCAGTAGATAAATTCGTTGGCCATATCGCTAACCTCGATTATTCATAATGAAAGAAAATCTAGGTTGTTTATTAGATGGTTAGATTGGCAGGGTAAAACTAAATGTTGCGCCTCTGTTTGGATTATTTTCTGCCCATATCTTCCCTCCATGTGCTTCAACAATTCCCTTTGAAATGAATAGCCCCAGTCCTGTTCCCATGTCAGACTTGGAGGCAAATTTTGTAAATAGTTTAGACAAGATTTCTGGATTTATACCTGGTCCCGTATCTTCAACTCTTATGAGAAGAAAATTTTGTCCGTTTCGTTTCTCTTTTTTGAGTACAACTTTTATTTTCCCTTCGTGGCTAAAACTCACAGCATTATCAAGGATATTGCAAATCACCTGCGTTATCCTGACTTTGTCTAAAGTAGCCTCTACGTCTTTTACTCCATTTTGAATTATCATCAATTGTTCCAAATTCTTGCTTTTATTCGCCGCATTTTTTTCTTCCAGTTTTCGATTATAACTATCGATTATATCTCTTACGACTTTACCAGTCTCAACAGTTTCTTTTGTTATAATTAACGAATTGTTCTCTATGCGAGTTACATCCAACATGATTCGAGCGAGCTTCTCAAGTCTCCTTGCGTTCAATATTACTTCCTCAAGAAGACGTCTATGTTCCTTATTTTCAATCTTTGAATAAAGTAATTCTGAAAAACCGATTATTGGTTGAACCGGATTTCGTAATTCATGAGCAGCAAAATTAATAAAGTCCTTCTCTAATATTTCCACCTTTTTCATCTTTTCAAAAAGTTCCGCCTCTCTACAAAAGCTCTCAAAGACTGCCAAATAAGACGATATTATAGTAGGACTAATTGAGTATGTGGCTAAGCCAACCGCATCGTAAGATGTATTTTGCTTATCGTCCTTCAATTCTAATATCAAACATTGCTTATTGTCTACTATGAGTATGGAGATCCTAGTCTCCGGGCTGCTACTTATGGTTCTAATATCTATGTTAGGAACATTATACTTTGTTTCTTCTATAAGCTGATCCGATTTGTCAGAGGATGGAAGTAGCATCCTAATTCTTACTTTTTGTTTCTCAGAAGCATTTCTTAAAAGTGGTAATGCTCCCATTGCAATTTGTCGTTTAAGTGCATTTGAGGAGGAAAATAATACATTTATCTCTTTTCGCGCTGATCTTACCATATCCCAGCCACGGGCTATGGAATCTATCGGATTACGAATTATTTCTATCTCTGCTATTCCAACCTTTTCTTCGATATCCTTAATTCGGTATCGTGCATCAACACCTTCTTTCCATAATTGTTCAAACATCGAAGTAAAGTGTTTTATATAGGATGCTTCGTTACTAGTCAATAGATTCTGGATCATTCCTCCACCAGTCATCTCTTCTACTGTAGCAATAAGTCCATGTTTACTAACCGTAAAATTAATGGGAGCTAAATTTTTGACATGTCTTATTTTAACTCCAAGTTTTAGAAACTTTTTGACTAGATTAATGCTATCTTTTTCAATTCTCATAATCCATCTAATCCCATCCCCTTCTCCTCTCTTCTGTTTCTCTAATACTTTCTTACATAATTCCAAAAAGCTGTTGTAAGTTAATTGCATCCCGCCTTGGTTTGATACAACTGAAAGACCGGAAGAAACCTTCGACAGATGAATGATATGTTTCATAATCTCATCCTCACTGTCCACTATCTTGGTCTCTGGGGCAGTTTCACCATTCATCAATTGCTTAATTCTTTCTTCAGCTGGAATGGATTTACTCCATAGAGTATCAAATATACACTGTCCGTGTTCTACAATTTGAGCCATGTCGCTGTAAATGTGTTCTGATGCTATAGCTTCACTTTTCTCTTGAATCAAAGGAGCAAGATATTCTCTCTCGCTTATCATGAAATTGGTCTTGACCCCATCTAAATGTCTCAATTCATGAACGATACCTAATAGCTCCTTACAGTCTTCAAAATTATGATGATTAATCTCAGTGATATACCTAAGCTTTATACCTCTTGTCTTGGCAGCTAAAAATGCAACCTTGATTGGTTTCAAGGAAATGGCCAGTGAAGGTCTAGTATAAGTCATACACGTGTCAATACTAGTAGCTGCCTTATGGAAAATGCCAACTTCAGTACTTATCGCATTGCCTTTTCCAAAGATAATTCGTGTTGTAGAGGCCAACTTTTATGTTCACTTTCCTTAATTTCGATAGCTTCGGCTATACTCCATCAAAATGTCTATTTGCCTGTTGTTTGACGCTATTAATTAGCACACTCGGGTTTACCGGCTTGATAATGAATTGGCTCAGCTTTACTTCAGGCAGTAACGTGGTTATTTCCTGAGCAATGTCAAGGGCGGTTACAAACAATACTCGAAGGTTTGGATCAAGGGACTTTAATTGTTGGTATATCTCAAATCCATTCAAATTAGACATCCTAATATCGGTAATGACCAAATCATAATGGCGATATTCTGATTCTACAAAGTGCGTCAGAGCTTTTTCTGGATCAGTAAATGATTCAACAACCATTCCTGCTGATTTCAGATATTCTGTAAATAGGAATGAGATGGATGGATCATCATCTATTAGCATAATTCTTAAGACCTTGGGCGCAGACCTTGCTTCAATTAGAGAATCACTTCTTGCTGACAGTACTGACTTTCTATTGATGGATATTTCAGTAGGTGGTTTGAGCAGGTATACTGGATATGAATATCTGTTCTCTTTCCAAGATAGTTCTTTTATTTCTTGAAAGTGGTAGCGCCTTGCAAGTCTTGGAAAAGAATTTATGATCCGCCACATGTCAGCTCCTATGGCTATACCATTTGGTGGTGCCCTTCTATTCATTTTGGCGCAAAAGTTTATGGTAGGTCCAAACAGATCATAAGAGTTACTTATTTCACCAGACATTGCTACTTCTAATTTGCCATAATCTGCACTGATTCTATATGAAATATCGGGAAGTGATTCTTTATGAAGTTTAGCGTTTATTACATGACGAGATGATACCATTTCAAGTAGGCACTCTAATGCCTGCTTGAATGGTTCAATATTCTCAACTATTGATGTTTGAGGAAAGAAAAATATCACACCATCCCCTACGGTCTTTAATATTCTTCCGTCATAATGTTTGACAATATCTGCAATTTCGTTGATAAATACTGTATAGAATTTCTTAATTTTGCCAGAGTAATACAGCTTTGAAGTAATTTGCGTAGAACCAACTATGTCTATAATTGAAATACAATAGCATTCTGACTTGTTTGAAAAAACGACTTCATTTCGCTTCAAATTAAGTTCAGGGTTCTTTGATTGATAGTCTCCTTTTCCTATTATACAATGACGCAGTGGAGACATCCTAGTGCTATATCCCTTACTCTCATGTATTCCGTCACTTATCTCCATGAGTAATACTTTGGATTTCTAGCCTATAGTTCATCGTAAATAGTCAAGCTTATTTCTATTCAAAATAGCTTATTATTTCAGTTCAGAAACTTATTCCACAAAATCGAAAAATCAGATGTTATTATGATAGAGTATGAAATAAAATATGATAGATTAATGGCAAATCTATCACAGTATTAACTTATTGTCGTGTGTGTCCCTGTACTTCTTCTCTGGCTGAAAAATCTCTTAAGCTGTCTTTTGCAACATTTTCAAATGACTTTGCGACATTAGAATTTAGTCGTGAAAATTCTTTTGCATTGTCTCTTGCGTGCTGCATTGAAGTTTTCCAAGCATCCATAGTTGCAAATAGTACGTTATTTGCTAGTCTGGTTGATGCTATAGTACTGTCGGTAACATTGCTTACTGCTCTTGCATAATTCTCTGTGACTCTCTTTGGAGATGTCCAATATGACCAGTATGAATTTTGCACGTTTTCCACGTATGGAATCCATAAGGATTGCAGTGAATGAATAATTTCCTTTTGAGATTCTAGAAAATTATCTGCAATATCTTTTGTCGCTTGAATTGTCTCTTCTTGATATTCGTTAACCGCTTTTGTAAACCTTGGAATTTCCTTTATTGCCTCATCCGTTGTTCTTTTAACCGTGGATCTTGTTTCGTCCAAAGTGATGTTGAAGATTTCTCTAGTTTTTTCCTTGCTTGAAGACATGTAAAATGATCTGCACACAATACTATATATATCTTGGTATTAATTGGTATTAAAAGCCATATAAACCCACATTATGACCTTTGCTTCTCAACAAGGCGGTTTGTTTCACTCCTGAAATGTAGCGCTATATTCATGTACTAGGTTCAAAAAACTACTAAACGTCGTTAAAAAAATAAGGGTTTTGACTAGTACTTGTAATGCAGTTTGATAGGATCAAATTTATTCTAATCTTTGTCAAGTGTACATTGATAATGAATAACCTACAAAAAATCATCCTAGTTTCACTTATCACTATTTCTGGAGTTTCTTGGTTCCTATCCATAAATCAACCAGAAATGATGAACATCATGAAAAGCTATAATCCACTATTGATAGTCCTATTTGTTGTAAGTTGGACTTTTGGAATGGCAGCAATGATGTTTCCCGCAATAGTACCAATGGTTTTACTTTATAGTAAGCTCCTTACAAATAAACAGTCAGATTCAGATTCGTCAACAGAAACTCTTCAACCAAGACTATCTACATTTAAAGTCGGGCTTTTTGTTGGGATGTATCTCGCGATCTGGTCCATAACGGGATTGGCATTACTTTTGGCTTGGTCCATTCCTATGAATAGTTTCGTTATGTTTCAAGATGCTAAAAGCCTTGGTATCATATTTGGCAGCATTCTAATTGTGTCAGGAATATATCAGTTTACTTCTTTAAAGAACTCATGTATTGGATATTGTGAATCTCCATTGTCTTTTTTCATGCGGAGATGGAACAATGGAATAACAGGTGCAATCAAAATGGGAGTATGTCATGGGCTTTATTGCCTAGGTTGCTGTTGGCCTTATTTTCTAATCATGCTATCGCTGGGATGGATGAATATCACATGGATGGGTATATTTGCCGCAATAATTTTTGGAGAAAAAATTTGGCCTAGGGGCATTTGGATTGCAAGGTGTGTTGGAATCGTCCTCATTACATTAGGAATATTGAGCAGTATGGGGTTAATAATATTATATGATGGTATGGTTCCTATGAATACTCAGTCAGAAGATAATATGGTCATGTAAACTAGAAAAAATGTAAAATCCGTGAAAGCATCATCATGCCAAGAACCACAGTAGCTACAGTAACAAATTATCAATTTAGATCGTCGATTATAATCATAATCTTTCATGTATGCAAACTGCAAGTCTCCATAATGGTATTTCTGGTAACATCGTTCTTAATGATGCTGGGGACAGAATAAATGCTAACTATGATATATGGTCTGTGACAAAATCAAACTTAGACACAGATCAATATATCTGGAGGCATGATATAAATTGAATCCAACTCAATTGAATTTGACGTTACCTGTGCCGATCACGTCCACAAGTTCTATACGGTGTAATGCAACAAAATTCACAGGCCACTTACTTTTTCAACCTCAAAATGAATATGATGAGGACTTTTTATTTTTGAATGTGAGCGTTTGGATTTTGAGCTGTTACTGTCAATAGGTTAACATAGGAAAGTCCTCCCATCACTAACATAACACCATAATCATTTAATCTCCTATAAAATATGATTTGATCTTGCTTGCCTTAATTATTTAGATTTATTTAAACTACTAAATATAGTTGATTCTGTCGGAAGTTTATCTTAATTTTTCAATATCTGTTGGTTCCCGCAAAGAATTTAGCATGTACAACATCTTTTTTATATACGTCTCCTTTGATGGAACCATGACTAACTGCTTTTTATAATATTCAATTAGGTGCCCAATCAAACAAGTAGAATCCTGTTTGTCTACTCCAGACAAATTAGTTAGTATCATGCCATACCAGTACTGGACCAACGCATCTTCACCGCCTTTTGTAACTAGATCTAGTATATACGAAAAATTAGAATGACATTTTCTACACAGTCCGTCATGAACATCTGCATATTTTTTTTCCACTACGTGACCGCATTTGGCTTTTATCACTATTTCATATATTGTGGACAAGCCATATTAATGCTCTCAAAATGCTATTTTAAGTGTTCAGAAATAGATTAATCGCTAATCTTTAATTTCTTAGCACCAATGTCCTGAACTAGGAAAAAATCTTCAGCTATCTGTATGATATCTCCAGGAGCTATTTTGCTATGACTCCTTTTTTTTCTCAGGGCTATTCCGAATGGCTTTTGTTCCTCTGCATTAAATTTAAGCCAAATCCTACCTACATTGAGAATATTCTTGAATTCGCATTCCCAGACTAAATCATATATAGTATCAAGTGCCTGTCGGCCCAGTTTATTGTCTCTTAGTATTCCGGCTTGAACATCAGGTTCCCTGCAGAAATACACTCTTACCTTCATAAAGTTGCCTCTAATTTAGTGCCGGCAAATAATAATCTCACCAATTAGTTGTCTTTAAATGCCAAATTCAACTGAGTATGAAATAATTCTCCGTTCCGGCTAAAAATCTACATTTTCGTGATGCTGGCTTAAGGCTTAACACTCAGGTCGACAATATATTAAAATACAATATATGTCTCATTATAGCACAGAAAAAAGGCAATACATTTGAAAAAAAATCCTCATGGTTCAGGTGAAGAACAAAGTCCCGACCCTAGTGAACCGCCTGACGACAATAAGCAGTTACACAGGTGTGAGACAATAGAAGATGGGACAGAAGCATTCATGCAGTGGATGGGATCGTCTGATAAGAAATCCCTTAAATCAGATAACGCGCTTGTATTAATTAAATTTGTTAATGATGAGCACACAGTGCTTTATGACACATCCTTAGCACAGGAAGTTGAGGTAAAGTTATCATCGGGCATACCATATTGTAACTATTGCAGATCTGATGATTGCGCACATGTCGGTTTTACTATTTGTGTTGAACAACTAGGCAGGCATAGACGTGATGGTAAGGAAGAAACAATAGAAGAGATTGTTGATAGCTAAACTATAAAGAATTCAAAGTGCAACCTTGAGTTTACAATTTGTTTCTTTTTAATCAGATTCAAGTCCTTTATCCCCACTTCCCCTATTCTCTACAACTTTCCATCCTATCTTTATCAAATACGGTGTAAGGAAGGTTGTAATTATGGTCATAGCTCCTACCATTGGCAGCACAAATGAACTCGTATTTCCCACGTCGGCTCCTCCTTTGGCGACTACTAGCGCCAGTTCTCCTCCAGATGATGAAAGTCCAAAGGCGGCTTTCAGTGACGCTTTGGCAGGGTAACCTTGTGATCTAGAAGAGATATAAACAGTCAGGAATTTGGCCCCTATGGATATTGCTATTAGCATAAGTGCTGGCAGTATGAAACTTGGTATTCTTGTAATGTCCATCAGGGCACCAATGGAAACAAAAAAGATTGCACCAAACATGTCTTTAAGAGGAGAGGTTAACACTCGGGTAACTGAATGAACCTTTGATTCTGCAATCAAAACCCCCGCAAAGAAAGCCCCTGTAGCTACAGATATGCCAATCTCAAACGCCATGAATGAGAGACCAAAAGCTACTCCAAGAATTGCAACAACTAGGACATCGTGTTGATTGGTTTTGCCAATTAGATTGACAAATCTGGGTACTGTTTTTGAACCTATAAACAGAGCACCGCCGATAAATGCAAGTACAGTACCGACAGACACGACTAACTCCATTCCAGATAGGCCACCGGCAGATGAGACAGATTGTAAGATAGCTAACATAGATATGATTATGATATCTTCGATTACTGCAACACCGAGAACTATTGTCGAAGCTTCATCCTTTATCATACCAAGCTCATCTAAAATACGCATTACAATTACCGTACTAGTTACAGAAATGGCCAAAGCTAAGAAGAGACTATCGGCCATAGAGTATTTCACTACCTGACATGCAATAAAACCTAGAGCAAATGTGCCTAATGCCTCACTAAAGGCTATAACCAATGCTTTCTTACCAATCCTTCTTAGTTTTTCTATAGGAAATTCCATACCCACCACAAACAGTAGCAAGATAACTCCTATTTCCGCAAACAGATTTAGAACATCAAAATTGCCGATTAAACTGAACGGTGGGGTAAACGGTCCTATTATCATACCGGCAATGATATAACCTATTACCATCGGTTGCTTAAGTTTGTAAGAAACCATTGCCATTACAGATGCAACAATCATGATAACAGTAAAATCCTGCAAAATTGGACCAATTTCAATAACCATCCTACACCATCTTCCAATATCCTTTAGGCACCTGATTATAAATATCTTAAAATTCTGAATAAAAAATTATTGACAACAAACATTTGAACTTATAATACGGACAGATTTCTACTATATTAGCATAATAAACATTACCATAATAGAGACTAAATATGTACATTAGGGCAGATCTAGGATTACTCCGATTTGTTCCAAACAAGGCATGACAGGCAATATTCAACGCAATGGATTCCCATTTTCATGATGCATATCTGGTAGAAATTCAAAATCTATAAAAACGAAATTAAAAACAATAAAAATCTGTTTTTACTTTTCTCATCCATCTTCAAAGTTTACCTTTCTATGAGCGCCATCACAGAATGGCTTATTCTCAGAAGCTCCACAACGACAGAGAGTATAATGTTCTTTCGACGCTCCTTGCCCAAATTGAATATCTTCACCAAATAGTTCAATTCCTCCAGTAATATGGTAAGGTCCGTTTTTTAACACCGTAACAGTAGGATTTCTTTGTTCCTTCGGATCTCTGTATTCAACGCCATCAATGGAGTAACTTAATGCGCCAGACGGACATTTTCTCACAGTGTTTATTATATCGTCCATTTTGGCACCGTCAGGGTCGATCCAAGGTCTGGATCCTAATTTAAACACAGAAGAAAGATTATTAACACACTCTGCTGCATGGGAACAGATTTTTCTGTTATCATGGATTGTAATATCTTTTCCAGGATAGTCACGCCTAATATCCTTAATAACGATCCTATTGAGGTTATCGTTCTTGTCTGCAGCGTTATTCTTACTTGAAAATCCTATTATACTATGTGTTCCATCGCAAAATGGCTTGTTCTTTGATTCCCCACAGCGACATAATGCTACTCCTGCAATCGTACCTAGAGGCTCTCCTTTAGAATTTAAAAGATTATTGACAATTTTTGGCTGGAGATCGTTTATCAGATAATACGGGCCGTTGGGTAGTGGTTTAATAATTGGTTTCACATTCGCACCCCATAATTGTTGGTTTACGCCTGAGTGTCCTCAATTGGTTACTCTGAGTAATAAAATTGCTATCTGATAAAAAGTTCATCAACATAACACCACTTCCACTCTTCACCGGGTTCAAAGGATTTTATGATTGGATGACCTGTAGAATTAAAATGCTTTGTTCCATGTTTATTTACAGAAGAATCACAGCAACCAACATGACCACACGTCAGGCATAAGCGTAAGTGAACCCAATCAGATCCGATTTTCTCGCATTCTTCACATCCTTTAGTATTTCCCTTTAAATCTTGATTAACTTTATCCATATGCTCACATGAATCAGCGACCTTTTTAGTCACTTTACATCATATCATTTATCAACGTGACAATATTTAACATTTATTACCTTGTCTTGCTCCTCAGGTAAGGTTTTCCTGCTTCGTGACACGTAAAGTACAACAGGATCGAATGGTCGTCTGCATACCCTTAGATGCCCAATTAGTTGAGAAGATAACAATCGATACTAATTGTCAGAATTAGATAATCTTATAGCTAAGCTAATTCTCAGTATGTTATGGAATTTTCAAATTATATACATAATAATATTTATAGCGAAAAAATACTAGGTAGTTAGGATTTAAGAATCAAATGCTTCAATTAAAAAGAGCCAAAATTAATCCGATTATGGTTCCTGATCCATCAAATTGGTGGGAATCAAAGGCAGTGTTTAATTGCTCGGTTCTCAATGATGGTAAAAATATACACATGCTCTACAGAGCAATTGGCGAATACGAGGATTATGTATCTAGGATTGGTTATGCCTCAAGTAATGATGGCCTATCTTTCAAAAGACGTAAGGAACCATCGATGTATCCAGAGATGGAACCAGAGATGGAATACGAAAGTTATGGTATTGAAGATCCCCGTTTAACGATTATTGATGGTGAAAACTATTTAACGTATGTTGTACTCTCAAATTACGTTAGAAATAATCCTTCAGTATCAACAGCGCTTGCAAGGACAAATGATTTTTTTAACTATGAAAAACTTGGCATAATAACCGTCGAGGGATCACAAGATAAAGACGTTGTTCTTTTTCCAAAATCTAATGGCGATAGTGAATCTGGAAAATACATGATACTTCACAGGCCAAGCAGTTGGATAGGTCCAGAATACAATACAGATAGACCCAGCATATGGATCGGAGAAGGTGATTCGGTCACCAATTTTGTGAAGCATTCACTGCTCATTAAACCGGAACGGAGTTGGGAGGCGTTAAAGGTAGGAACTGGTGTCCCGCCCATTAAGACAAAAAAGGGGTGGCTTGTAATTTATCATGGAGTTAGTTCGGAGCATGTTTACAGTGCTGGGGCCTTTTTACTAGATATAAAAGAACCAAATAAAATTCTGGGAAGAACAAAAAGCCCGCTACTTGCTCCAAAAGAAGACTATGAGTTAAAAGGTGATGTCAACAACGTCGTATTTCCTAGTGGAGCCTGTGTTTTGGACAACAGGTTATTCGTATATTATGGTGCTGCAGATAAGGTTTGTTGTCTTGCCACGGTTGATATGCAAGAAATAATAGATTATTTGTTATCCGACGCATGTGCAATTGGACTTGATAAGTAATGGCCTGAAGTTTGAAAATTTCCTTACCAAGATCAAGAAGTAATTTTAATAATGCATTCAATCAACCTAAATGAGATTATTTTTGTCCGTTGCATAACAATATTTTATACTTAATATTACTTTTTGAGTTTTCAAGAAACTATGACTGGATCAACCTACAGCTACTTTCCTGAAATAAACGGCCTATTAGTCAAATTGAGAAAACTCTCAATTGACGACGCCAAGGATATTAGTCGGTTAGTGACTTATAATGTATCCAAATCTTTATGGAAAGTCCCCTTTCCCTACACTCTAGAAGATGCCCTAAATTTTATCAATTCAAGTCATAGAGATTTCACGTCACTCAGGGGTCTAAATTTTGCTATAGAATACAAGAATAATGCTAATGGTCCAATTCGTTTAGTTGGGATAATAGGTCTAAAGGATTTAGATATTGCCAAGAAGAAAGGAAATTTAGGGTACTGGATTGGAGAACGATACTGGGGAAAAGGTATAGGAACTGAGTCTGTTGCGTTAGTTATCAATTTTGCGTTCTCTGTTCTAGGATTAGAAGAAGTGTGGGCATACGTATATTCTGAAAACAAAGCTTCGATACGAGTTTTAGAGAAGAATGGGATGACAAAGAATGGCGATATGATGGAGTATAATCAGATGCCTGGCAATCAGATGATTGGTAATCATAAATCTACAATTAAGTATCTGATACAAAGGCGACATTCAAGAGACCAGTCAGAATCCTGAACAGTATCAAGAAATTACCAATATAAATTAAATTCTAACCATACTTGCTGAAATTATGGATGTTGTGGGGTTTTGATTCTAATTGAAATATCAGAATTCGTCGTAGCAAGAGGCCCAAAGAAGTATGAACTTTATTGATAAAATAATTACTGCTTGTATACCAATTTATAGGACAGTCATTAATTCTCACTATGCAAGTATTTAGTTATTTCGCCTGTAATCAGTTGAAAATTTTTTTTAATATCAATCAACTTGAACCTATTTGGATATTTTAACTCTCCCAAAGTATGACTTTACCTGCGGTCTATACATGTAGTAAAGGATTATTCCACTAATAATTAATGTAGGAATGCTTGTTATGTTAGCACCCATTATTGCCACAATACTAAATACTACAGATATTATAGCAAGAATTACGGTGATCAACCAGGCCCAACCTTTACCAGTAAACAAGCCCCAAGCCAATCCAAACCATGCAATACCTAGCGCGATTGCAGCAGATGAAACGATATAGACTATATTTATTATTGTTCCAGTTAGGGTGGGACCTAATTCAGGACTTAATTGATTTGTACTTGTAAGGTCAGACATATTGCTAGTGAGTTGTGAAGTTATTATGCTTGGAACAAGATAAATAGTAAAAACAGCTCCAACTATAAAGATAATTCCGCTAACTATTGCTAGTACGGCCACTATGGTAACACCAGAAGGTCGGTTTTTTTCCATCTTCCTTTGCTATCACGAGTGTACGAATGCTATGATAAATAGTTTTAGGTAACATGAAACTTGATTGACTCCCATTCCAAGGATTTAGATAAATTTCAAAATCATGCATATCGCAAACATTAGAATATATCTACGCACTGTTCTTTTTCCTAATATATGGCGGAACGGTTTCATTAAATCATTTCACAAATTTTCTAGCATTAAATATTTGACACATAAACAGTCCAAAATAACCGATACGATCCCAAATACAGCACTGATAGCTGGAATCCAAATTTCAATTACCACATTTTCTGCTGAAAGTATTATTCTGAGTAATTTAGAATGTCTAAAAACTGTACTGTCGACCCAGATCATGTTAACGATTAAAAAATAGGATTTAAAATTAAGAACAGATCATTAATCTTTTGTTTCTCTTAGAAATTGAAACTACAAACTATGGCGGCTTCTAGTTCATCCATCATGACTCCTCTTCCTCCTCTTCCTCATCTTCCTCATCTTGTTCGGCATCTTGTAATTCGTGGACTTCGTCTTTGATTTCTTCCATTTCACCTTCTTTTACTTCATTTTCGGATTTTTCAGTCATGAAGTAATTATTAAGAACAAACTATAATAGAATTACTTCAAAATTGCAGTAGGAAAAAAGGAACGATAAGACAAGCCTTATATCTAAAAACTCCATGTTGATGATAGATATTAAATGACTATGGCTAACTCCCAAAATTGGAGACTTGAGGGCGACTACTTTGAAGGCTGCAACTGTGACTCAATTTGTCCATGCATATTTCTACAAGATCCTGATAAGGGGTACTGTAATGCCGTTGTTGCCTGGCATATAGAAAAAGGTCACTATGATAGTATCCAACTTGAAGGATTAAATGTTGTCGCAGTATTCGTGGCTCCTGGCAATATGTTCACCGGACCCAAAATGAAGGCAGCTTTCTACTTAGACAAACGTTCTAGTCAAGAACAGGTAGATGCATTATCCAAAATATTTTCGGGCCAATCAGGTGGGTTCTTCGCCGCAGCAGCTAACCTCATAGGTGAGGTCCTAGGGATAAAGACTGTTCCTATAACCTTTGAAATGCAAGGAAGACGTCGCAGGCTACGTATTCCAGAATTCATGGAATTAGAGATTGAAGCAATAAAGGGTAACAATGCTAATATTGATAGTTTGGTAACAAATCCATCATTTACCGTAGCACCCGGATATGATCCCATTATAGCTCGCTCAAGCAAAAATACCTATAGGGATCTTGGTTTTGAATGGGACTCGTCTGGTAAAAATGGGTTCTATTCTAAGTTCAAGTATGGTCCCTAAATCTGTGGCCCTAGTAAGTCAAATTCAAAAAGATTTGACATTACAAAGTATTGTACTAATAATTCCGGCTTATTTTATATAGATTAATTCAGAATTTGTTTTATTTTCTAACTATCGCACAGTTAGAACCGGACAATGAGCAAGCCTTACAACATCGGAGGTAACACTGCCGAGTACAAAGCTCCTAAGTTTGGATCTCCCTCTTGGAACAACTACAATTAAATCTATGTGCTTATCCTTGGCGTAACTTACAATTGCATCAGAAATTTTGATTGAGGCAATAATTTCGGTTTTAATTTTTACAATATCTTCTGTATCACTGTGTTTGTATATTTTTTCAGAAATCTTGCCAAGATATGATTCTGCTTGCTTCTTAAAATGAATCACATGGCTCGGAAGGTTTACTGTGTCCAAATTGGACTGTGTACGAACTACATAAAGGACCACCAATATTGCGTTATAGTCTTGAGCAATTCTAGTTGCATAATCCACCGCTTTGTCCGCCGATTTACTAGATTCGTGTATGGCAACAAGAATTTTGGAAAATGTTTTCCTTTTGACTTCTATGTTCATTTTTAATTCCAATCTTACATTTCTCGTAGTATCTAAAAAGGAATTCTACGAATACTCCAATTAACAAAAAGGAAACTAAATACAAACCAGCATCATCAATTATGGCTATCCATACAACCAGCATTTTAATTCGATGTTACTCAAGCATCTACAACTCAAAAGGCAAATAATATTGTCCATGCATGTACATATTTTACTTCGTACTATCTTAGCAAGGCGGTAAGTCATTGAACGAAACCAAGCTAAAAGAATTGTTCGTAAGCTCCCTGGAGTCGGGCCGTATTTTAAATAATAATGGCAATTCAATGTCACTTGTAAATCCCGGAGACGAAATAAGAATAAAGAATGAAGCTTACTTTGGCCAGTTTGATCTGGTAATAGCAGTTCTCTCTCGAACTAAAAAGCAATCTGAGTTTGGTGGAGCAAACGAATTTTACAACAATTTACTGATGCGGACAGGCCAATTGATGGAGTTTGCTAAAAGCGAAAAGTGTAGTATAGATTCTATATCGTTCTACCCGGTTGAGCTTAAATCAAACTCTGATACTTTGGACGCACGTCTGCCAAATCAGATAATTAATGCAATTCTGGCATTTGGAAGATCCATCGTAGTTCTAGATGAAAAACATGTTAACAAAAGGTCTCTCAGGTTTCTGCGTTTGCTTCCTGCAACTATTGTAGGCTATACGGGACGAGAAAATTACTTTAGAGTCCTATCGGTGTTTGTCAGATTTGTCAATGATGGAATGCTAAATTTGCCAAAGAGAAGTTTTGTAAATATTCTGCATGACAATGGGATATTGGAAGATGCCGACAGACTTTATCACAGGCTTAGCAAATTAGAACGAATAAATCAAAAAATTGTTTTTAATCAGCTGTACGACTCCAGAATAGGATTTCTAAAAGGGGAGATTGAATTCTTGCGAGAGTTTTCGAAAATCAAATCAAGGATGTCGTGTAAAAATGAGGCAAAAAGCATTGTAAATGTTAGTAAAAATCTAAAGGTCACAGATTATTTATAGTGTGAATATGTCGAATCTGACTCAAATAAATTAGAGCAGATTAGACATTTGGTATGCTTAAATTAAGGTATTGGGTTCAAGATCCAAGTCTTTCCATGGTAACAAATGAATATATAATTTTTTTGGTGGGAATCCTTGCCACGTTTTTCAGTTTATGGAGTACAGTTCCCCAGATCAGGAAATCTCTTAAGTCGAAAAAAACTGATGACGTATCTAAATGGCTTATTATTTCCCTTATAGGTGGACTTTCACTGTGGGTATTTTACGGGATATTAAAGGGAGACATAATAATTGTAGTAGCAAATGCAATTGGTGTATCGCTGAACCTTTTCCTCTTATTCCTAAAATGGAGGTATACTAAATCTGGTACCTCTGTCCCTAATTAAGATGTAAGAATCATAATTAGGAAAAATGCAAAAAGGGAGAGTATATCGATTTGTGGTTGTTAGTTAACTAACTTTTCATATGATACTTATTTGTGTTATACTCTCAAAGTAACGATAGAGAATTAAACCTAGTTAGAAGTTTTTAATTTTTTACTTATGAATATTTTATTCGTTTGTTTTAGTCAATTTATTTAGCGTTTGTTTTTTCGAAGGTTACCTCGAGCATTCCGTTTATGATTGTTGATTTTAATCGTTTAGTATTTACTTCAATAGGTAAATTAATGATTTCATAATATCTTCTTTTCTCACTCTCTGCATCTATCTCTAGTTCCTTGTTATAGACATTCATTTTGATTCTTTCCTTAGAAACACCCGGAAGCTCTGATATTATCTTAACTTCTTTTGCCCTTGTTATTACCTCACATATGAGCTGTCTCTGTACAACACCTCCATTTTCCTCAGCCTGGTATTCCAATTCTTCACACATTTGGTCTAATATCCAATCAATATCACCTTTCCCTGCAGAATATCCATTTTCGTATAAAAATTTCTTGATCCTGTCAAATACATTGGCATCCATTCTATTCTATCTACAATATCATATTTATTACTTCGATAGTAACTGTTTTATTTTATGTTTTGTTGAAGGACCAGCATTAACTCGATCGTACGTCAAGCAATCTTTATCTTTTCTATACACTTGTCACAGTATTTCTCAACCAATGAGATTCCCCCCATATCATAATATACAATCTTTGTAGGTACTTCATGACATATGGCACAATGCTCACCTACAAAACGCCTAATATACTCCTTTTTCCGATATTCGGACAATCTAGGATTCGCTAATTTTTTGCCGATGAGCTTTAATTTCTCTTCCGGATATACGATTGCCCTTATCGTGGGTTTAGGTTTTTTCAAGATGACCTTACCTCGTGAATAACTCTACCTTGCCTACTTGAAGATAGAACTAGAATTTTCACATTTGAGCACCACATATTTTAATATAAAATCCCACGTCTTTTATAGTTCCTGTTATTATCTTCCTTTTCACCCATTGGATCAAGATACACACCAGAGTTTAATAGGTGAAGTTGATGGCTTTGATTTTTCTGTTTTTTACTCAGAACCACATTTTTCTTTTATCTAAACGATTATGCCCAATCGTTATCCTTTATGAGATGATTTCTTTCTATTTCGAAGACGAACTATTTCTAAAAGCGTTACTTGGTTTATACTTCAAAATATAACAACGAATGACGTAAAGCGTAATTTAACAGAATAGTCCTAACATTAGAATCGGTTAAAGATAAGTACCGACTATATATTTTAGAGGCAATCCTTTCTATTTAAACGACTTCTCCTTTTGCAAATCGGTCTCCAACACTGGTAATTCTTATCTTTGTCTTCTGTCCGGCCTTTGCACCTGCAACGAAAATTACAAATCCTTGGACTCTAGCAATTCCGTCGCCTCTCCTACTTATTTCTGATATTTCAACTTCGTATTCCTTTCCCATTTCGACTGGTTTTGGTCCTGTGCCAAAACTCCGTCGACCTTCACGACCACTATCGTTGTTTCCACTGTAACTCATTGTTAATATTAGATTATACTTTCCGTAATATGAATGAATAATACGATTAATTTTGTCCTTTTACTTCCATCTTGATAAGATCAAACTGCAAATTCATCTTAAGTTTTTATAATTATTTGGTTTGGAAATTATTAACCGTCGAATATTATGATCCTGTATTTTCCTATGCTCTAAATCAATTTGTTACCATTTCATATGATAAAGCATCACAATACCTAATTGTTGCTAACAAAAGAATATAGGGATTGTAATTTGACTTGAATATAAAAGGTTAAAGCGAGTGGAAGCAAGAGTTCAGGGGACAAAAACTCTGACAGATGTATTCAATGTCATCATACAGAAAATATCATGTCTATAACAAAGAAAGATATGCTTATTGTCTAAAATGTACTTGCCATATGTTTAACGAGAGAATAAAAAATAATAGATGCATTCGTGGTTTATGATTTCACTGCACCAAAACCTCAGAAAATACGCTTATAACCATCACAAATAATTATTACCTTTAATGCACTAAAATGGAAATGAGATTAACCTTTGAAAGGTTAAAGATTATGGCTATGATTGGATTTGGCATTCTATTGATTATGATACTGTCGATTATTTTCATCTTCAATTAAACTATTCTCGCCAACACGAAATCTCTTCACAGCAGCACGTCGAGGAAAATGAATATTATTGCGGCCAGTAATTCAAGCGCTTGGTTTATTCAACGACACAGGCGATTAGGATCAAAAACTACAAGTTATAATTTCAATGAAATATGGATGATACTCAATGTGTTCTGGTAAGCATGGTTTTTCAGAGGCGTGCCACTAAATTATGTTGGACTAGAACTGTCTTATCCTTTTGAGATTTAGAAAAAACTGAAGCAATAGATAATAGTATCTTGTTCATATGAGAGATTGGTTGATACCAAACCGCACCATACAGCACAAGAAGTTCCCTGCTCTTATCATATCCTGTTTATTTTCGTTCGTAGTCATCTTCTTATCTAATCTGTCAGTTGAGTTAAACGGTCAAATGGATTTAGCCGATATTTCCGCTGATCGTATTTCAATAAATGCATCGATAATTGAAGACCATGAAGGCACCTCCAATCCTAATCTTATCTATTATGATATTCAAAATTTTGATATCGGAATATCAAACCGCAGCGACCTATGTCCGACAGGTAACTGTAACTATTCATTCACAACTGAGAATAAAGAAGGATTTCGCCTGGACAATTCAAGTGGACGGATGTTACATGGTCTTTTGAAGGTCACAGACGAAGGTGATTCGAAAATATTTCAAATTTATGGTTATTTTAGTAGCATCATTCCTGATGAAGAGAAACATGTGGCATCACAAGAAGCACTAGATGGCACAATTCAGTTTTATATAGGGGATGACGCCTTAGGGAAAGAATATCAGGTAAATGGTTCTCTAATCTGGAAAAGTGAAAATAATGCCAACCTGTCTTTAACAGGCCGATTATAATAAGAATTCCTAAATCTATTGGACAAGTCGAGTTGCTTAATCCACTTTATGACCGCGATGAAAATAGACTTAGTTACAACTTTACTCTTCTCAATAATACACTTACATCTGCTGACCTACCAAGGAATTTAGGACAACCTGTTTTAATAATAGATTCATTCCCCACTACAGTTAATTCATAAATCACAGACGCAGTTACACAGTCTAATGTAAAGGTTATTGGGTGACTTACGATTTATTTGTAGAGAGGCACTAAAATTTAACATTTGGTTCTAGTCATATTTTGTGTAAAATTTCTTTACTTCTCTTAATTTCTGGGCAGGTTGCAACCCTCATAAGGTTTATTTAAGTACTCCCTTATGTTACATGGATGACAACAACAAGTCTGTATGTTTTATTATTTGTAATCATTTTCATTTTAACAACAAACACGCTAGCGATGCAGTTTGGTCGTGTTTACGCCATTCAGTTTGCCGCTGTTCCATTCGATAACATACCCATCGCTAAAATCATTACCGATAAAGGTGAATACAAATTAGATCCCGACTTTTCGATTGATTATGGGGATGAAACTGTAATTGAAAAAAATCTTCAGGCAAAATCCGTTGAGAACATGATATTAGACAAGAAAATAAATGGTTCATCTCTAATATTAGAATGTGATAGTAACGATAATTGCGGTACGAATCTGGCTCCAATGTTAACCAAGATCTATTTGGTTGGCGATTCTGAGACAGAGGATGTAATTGCGAATAATAACATCACAGCCCTTGATATAATAAGTAATGACTGTGGGAATCTCACTACTCAAGATTGCGCAAATTTCAGTTTTACTATACCAGATGACATAGCACCTCAAAGTTATAAACTTGTAGTTGAAATTTCTTTTGATGAAGCAAAGTGGCTGTTTATTAATTCTGTACAGATATCAAACTAGTAAAAAATTGATATTATGAAAGAAATAAAGACTGTAAGGTTAAGAAATCTACTAGTTCTTCTTGATGAAGTTCCCCAAAGTCAGATTTTAAACCCAGCTAGATAATATCCACAATATTTGTGCAAATTTTATTTCATTTTTTAGTAGGGCACATCCATCAGGGACATCATATCAAAGCTAAGCGAATAAAAATTTCACGTAGAGGACTGCGATTAAATACCTGCTAATTTTTCCTGCTTACTATACATCAACCACAGATTTATCAACAAATGAATTATTATTAATGTCAGGTGATAGGTTGATTTTCCTTAGTCCTCTGCCAGATATCAGATATGATTTCGTATACAGTTTGGTTAACTGACCCGTTGAATTTTTCGCTCCATATATTAGCTACGTACTCTCCTGGGGAAACTCTATTTTCTAATCTTTTATCGAGTATGTCAAGGAATCCTACATTGATACCCAAGTCAGACAAACCTTTTCGTGCAAAATTAAGTTGACTTCTTACAATATCTATAATGTTGAAATGAGTTTTGGCATTAAAACCATATCTAACAGTTGCCATCCTCTCTTCCCTCAATGTAGGAAGCGGTCTTAATTCCCTCTCTTCATGAATGGCCCTACTCAGATAACCAATAAAAAACTCAACCATTGCCAGTAAGCTTTTTGGAGTGGGCTGAACAGACATGATTCTGGTTTCTACTCGATATGAATCGTTACCGATGCGGATTCGCGCATCGTCATGTCTTTCTTTCTCAAGTGTGAAATAATCTTTTATGGTATTTTGTTCACGTGATGCAATATAGTCGATATAGTTTTCAAAACCGTCCAAGTATCTAGGAACTGCAGGGAATCCTGAATTCTGTTGTTCTGATTGATCATACAGATGAATTCTTGGTTCATGAAGAGAGTATACCCTGCCGGCAAACAGTCTACTGTTCGCACCTAGTACGATTGCGGACGGTATTATGTTTAGAATATGGTTGAACATAATTGCAGTATTTTTTGGATTTTTTCCTTGTAGATGAAGATGATATCCCTGAATTGCAGTGGCTACATGAGCAGCGTTAAATTTGTTACCGTCAATTTCAACATTTGGAAGATTGTTCTGCCACGATGCCATCTTGTTATATCGTGGTTTATCTGTTATCATACCTTCTTTCATTATTTCAGGTGAGGGGTTGGCACCAAGAAAGACTGGAATGACTTCTTTCTCTTTATACACTTTTTTTATGGATTTATCCAGATTTTCCATAAAATTTTCAAATACGATATTAAGATAGTCAAGGTTGTCCATACCCACAGGAAACGTCTTGTATTCAAATTGACAGCGACCATACTCGTAGTCTATCTCATAAATACTACCTTCGAGCTCTTTTATTAATGGCTCTGCATTGACTGGGATAGACTTGTTGTCAAGTAAACATCCTTCTATCTCTACACCTATCCTATAGTTTTCATCCGCTCTCCCAGCATCCTGGTGAACACGTTCTTTTAACTCTTGTATCTTTATTTCATTAGCACCGTTCAATTCAATTACACTATATCATGTTTCTGGAGATTTAAGTTAATTAGTACAAAAGATGAAATAATGTATGAGTTTACTGCTACGATATTGTTTTGTTCTTGTTAAATTCCAGATTTAATAAAAAAGTTATCAGGACTCAATTCTTATTCTTCGAAAGGTAAGCTTGACTTTGACTTTTATTTAACAAAATCATGATTTCTAGTTTCTTTAAGAAGAGAACTTTTTGTTCTGTGGTTTGAAATTAATATTAGATTTTGTTCTAAAATATAACTGCATTGCAAATAAACTAGTCATTTTTCTTTACTCAAAATTGCGTTGAGCAATTAGAAACAAGTCATAAATATAATCAGAGATTTCTTGGATAGTTTTGTTTTGAAGCTCTTTCCATTCTATTTTAATTCCATTCCAACCAGACGTATGCCATTGTCCTATGAACAATTGTTGTTTTAGCATTTTTTCATCAAACGGATAAGGATTTACGTAAAGATAAGGTGTTTCGTATTGATTCTCTCCAGGAGAGATACCAACGCCTATCTGTTGATCCTTTTTGTCAGTAAACCACTCTAATGAGAAGTCAAATCCATCTGGCCACAAATGCACATGGGTCAAACGCCCCCTTAATTTCATTCGAAACAGTTTGAGACTTTTGTTAGCATTTTTTGCAAATGAGAGATAGTAAGATAAATCCTCACCACGCAAGCTTGTCAGAGTTTCAGTTTGTGGCATATCAAGTTCATATTTGGTAACAATTCGCTCCAATTTTTCCACTAGATTATGTTCAGTCAAGTCTACAAATGACGACTGTTCGTTATGGAAGTAAAGAAGTTGTCCAGTAATCAAGTGTATTGTAATTTCTGTTATATTGTTTAACGTACCAGTAGTTATTTGATCATCATTCAAAAAAAGCGCATTGTGTCCATAGTGTGGTAACTCTTCAATTAGTTGTGATTTTAGTGTTGAAACTATTTTGCAAACTTTCCGAAGTTCTTTGATTTTATCAAATATTATAATGTTTTCATTCATGTTTTTGTTGTCCTACCTCTTTAAGCTTATATGTTACCCAGAAAGAATATATGAATTTCGATTCTCTCTGAATCTGATTCTGATTAACCTTTCTGTTCGACGAATTTCTCAATCGCAAATCCAGTTAAAGTCATACCCGATGCTGTAGGCAATGGTTCATCTACCACTGTGTTAGTAAAGAGTGGAAGAATTGTATACAACGCAATAGAAATTGCGACTATAGCTATTATTACTAAAATAATAATAGTCCTTTTTTTCATATATGCTAGTACCTCTTATTATTAACCTGAGAGTTTTGCGCTACCAAACAGGGTCGAAAAGGCTTTGCACCATATAAGGATTGTATTGTATTTTGATAGATCTGTTCCGGCAGGAATTTCATAATTCTGGTTTCCGATATTCCCTTTTAACCTCCCAAGATTCACAATATCTGACGCGTCCTTACCTACAGAGAGGTAAACATATAGATCTGGTCCATTAGTAGTCTTTAGATTTTCCAGCCTTAGGAAAGTTCTACCATCTGCAAGGTTGATTACCTTGGCAATACCTTCGGCTTTGTGAAATCCATCTCCTGCATCAATGAAATTGCCCATTAGGGCCATCGTATTGTTGGTCACCGTAGTCTCATTCATATTTTCATTAACTGTGGCATTCTGTTTCGAAAACTCATTCGTTATCATCTCCTTTTCGTTTTGAGTCATATTCCTAGCCGCCTGAACCCTTTGTTCCTCTGTCATATTCATAAATGCTTGAGGATCAGATGATGCAGCAAAAGTTGTCTGCGATCTCGTTACCATCATCAGTGAAGGCAACATGGCCACAATAACCATAAGGCCAAGTATACTTCTAATATTTCTCTTCATAATTATTTTCACTTAAATTACAAAAATTACTTTTAAAAAGATTTATCCAATTTATGTCCAAATTAAGTCCACCAAAACGGTAAATATTACGGCATATTAGCAATTTTTATGGGGATAATTTCAGAGAAAGTGAGTGTGCAACCACATGACCCTTTGAAATCCATAATGCCACACTGCCATCGATTCTAAAAAAGGATTTTGATTTAGGCATGGTCTAAATTCCAAGGATTGATGTACTATGCCATACCAATTTAGATATATTCTATCAATTTACTAGTAGTTCGATGTTTGGGAGCAATAACAAGAAATCTAGATGGAATCTAGAATATGAAGATACGATCTACAAGATTTATGATTGGAATAGAAATCTGGCTGCCTATTTCTATCCAAACTATGAGTTAATAGAAACTAATGAGAGCGAAGATGAAATTATTGAAAAACTTAACCAAACACATCAAAATGTTAGAGGCGGAAATATTCTCTTTCCGATGATAAAACTGAATTTGCTTGATAAAGAGGAAGGAATAGACCTGGGTTATACCATTGCAGCCCTGGAACAAAATCTAGGACGAACCAAATTATGGAAGGAATGGTTACTGAGAAATAGTAGTAAATTTGCGATAACTGGAAATGCGGTATTTACTTCAAGAGAGGACAGGGATATGCTTTCAATTGCTCTTGAAATCGACTCAAACGTAACACTTGGAGAAAAGCAAATCCTTGTAGCGTTAACTCCATTATTGGATGACCTACACGAAGCCTTTCTATTGTAGGAAAAATTTATTTTGTTTAAAGGTAATTTAGTTCTTCTACCACATTAAATACGAAAATCCTATTAACGTTTTATGGTTAGTTATCGTTAATTGGCTAAAAGTCTTGCATTAACTATTATACTTGCAATTCTGGTCGCAGGAGTTGGACACATCTATCTGGGGTTTATAAAAAGAGGAATTGTTATCCTGGTTATTGGTATAGTGCTTTGGATAGTTGCATCTCTTCATATTCAGTACCCTTACATGTGGATAATAACCATCGTTTATTTGGTTTGGCAAATAATAGATGCACATATCCATTACAAGAAGTTGATATCTGGGTAAACTCAGATCTCCAAATTTAAAAGATACTTCTCAGATCAGCTGCAGTGAGTATTTAATAAAGGTCAAGTTATTAGAAGATCAATTATTATTATTCACTTGTTACCTACTACTACTCCCATTAATCCAGAACGAGAATGAAATGTATTGGCGTGTTTCCAACCGGCGCTTTTTAGCAATTGAGCGTATTCGTCAATTGTTCGTTCCCTTCCTGTTGCCACACACATCATATGAATATCAAAAATCTTTGAAAAATGCGGTATATCTGGTCCAGGAACCAGGTGTTCAGCGATGAGGACTGTTCCCTTCTTAGGTGACGAATCGTATATATTGGAGAGTATTTTAACGCATTCGTCGTCGGACCAATCATGTAGAATCATTTTCATTATATATGCATCCGCAGCTGGAACCTCATAAAACATATTTCCGGCTATGTACTTGCATCTATCTTCTAAACCCATTTTCCCTGCCCATAAGAATTCCTTGTTCCTTATAGCTGACTCTAACTCCAATACAATGCCATTAAGGTGAGGATATTTCGCAAGTAAACTACAAAGCAAATGTCCTTGTCCCCCACCAACATCACACACACAATTTACATTCGAAAAATCATAGCGATCAAGTGCTTCTGATACCCACGTAGTTTGAATACTAGAATAGCTACTCATGGCTTCGTCGAAAACTTTTCTATATGGCGGATTACTGTCGGTAAATTCAAATAGTTTTTTCCCATACTCACGTGGAAAAGCGTTTTGTTTCCCATCTTTAATCATATTATGTAAATGCTTCCAAAGTGCATAATGCTCATGACCTTCTTCCAACAAAGCTATTCCTCTCAATGTCTGTGGATTGTCTCTTCTAAGAAATTCACCTTCTGCTGTTATTGAAAAATCATGGTTTACACCCTCCTTCAATTGCCCAATAGAAGCAAGAGCCCTTAAGAGTCGGTACGCTAATTTATTATCAAGATTCAATTCCTTTGCAATGTCAGAAGCATATTTGGGATTCGATGTTACACAATCAAAGACACCTAGCTTTACACCTACATAAAGTACCTGGCTCCTCCACCGTCCGAATATTATATCCAGTGTTTTTTCATACTTTGACATTTCATTTTCATCTAATATTGTCACGCAATATAGTTTTTTCACAATAATAAGGATTTTTACAAGATGATACTAAACGTAAGAGACTTTTTTTAGCTATTGAATATTTGTAGTTTTTCACCTTTGCGTATCATGGATTTGATAAATGTTTAATAATTATCAAATCATTTGTGATTTGGATTTCAATGGCAAAGATAATTAAAAAAACCTTAACACTGCACCAGATGAAACAAGAACACTTGAAAAGGGCAAAGTAGAGATTGCGACTTTTAGTAAAGTTACGATAGGAAGAGCCGAGTTCGAGCCTGGATGGAGTTGGGAGAAATGCGTAAAGCCGATAGCGAAAACAAATAGTTGTCAAGCACCACATACACAATATGTGGTTTCTGGAAGAATGAAAGTTGTTATGGACGATGGCACAGAGGAAGAATTTGGTCCTTGTGATGTTGGAATCATTCTCCGGGTCACAATGCATGGGTAGTTGGAGATGAGAAATGTGTGGCAATTGACTTTACAGGAATGACGACCTACGCAAAAAATCAATAACAAATTTTCCACTACAGAGTAAAGTCAATAATTTTTTCCATATACCTCCACTGATACTGATTTTGAATATTTTAATTGTGACCATAAATGAAACTTAAACGTAATCAAATCAGGATTGATATTACAATTAGTATTGGTCTAGCTTGTAGCATGAGTAAGTAAATGTATTCAAAATTTCATACTTCAGATGAAAGTTTATTTTGACATTCTGGAGAATGCCTCTTCTGCAGCTTTTTTCATTTCTTCTTCTGAAAGGTCTTTTATGTGGGTGGCTATATTCCACTGGTGACCGAAGGGGTCTTCCAGTCGACCATGACGATCACCCCAAAATTGATCTGTAACCTGATCTAAAACCTTCGCGCCAGCAGATACTGCTTTTTCAAACGTCTTATCAACATCTTCTACATACATATACAATGACACGGGGCTGCCACCAATCGACTTTGGTGAGAGATTTTTCATCTCTGGAAATTCGTCAGACAACATGAAGATAGAATCACCAATCTTTAATTCAGCGTGTGCGGTCTTACCATCTGGGGTTTTCATGTGGCCGCGTTCTTCGGCACCAAAAGCTTTTTTATAAAATTCTATAGCGTCCTCTCCGCCTTTTACTGTGATGTAAGGGGTTATTGAATGATAACCTCTTGGAATTTTTACTTGACTCATGTTAAATGTTAGCTTTCATATTATTTATTTTTTCTGCAAGTGATCTTCTTTTTCAATATGTTTTTGACAATATCAACCTCAAACATATGCAGCCTGAAAGATAATCATGCAATAACAAATTGATACATTTGTAAAGGTCAGACGTCGATGCGTATGACACCATCGGTTTGCCCAATTCTAGCTTTTTTCTCGTGATATTTACTTTTAGTATTTTATTTTATCTTTTATAAAACTCAAAATCATCCCTGCTATTTTTTTCAGCCTCATTTACTCCCCATAAAAACTCCACATAGTGCTGCGCAAATATAGTTACAAGGAATCTAAATAGATCTTCTGTAGTTTTGAATCCATATTTTTCCTTCAGCCTGTCGATGTTCTCTTTATCCTTTGAACTAAGTTTAAGACGAATTTCTTTCATTTTTGTTCACCTATTATGCGTTATCTTTTTAATAATTTTCTACGAATTAGGGGCTTGGGCCCTAAAAATTTAAATTAACTTAGTATCAAAAGTTAGAAACCGGTCAAAGCCAAATGTATATAATTATTTGAATCAGCAACTTTTAATGTATCACATTTTTTTAGAGGAAAACTGGACATATGGTCCAGTTGGCAGACTGGGCACAAATAATTAGTTCCAAGGACTTTTTGCAGCCATGATTTATTTAGACAAGTTGCATTCCAAAGACATTCATCGCAAATTAGGAATATACTTTCATCGTACTCTTGATTATGGGTGTGGTTCAGCATCATTTTATTCGAAGCCGTATAATAATTTTGGATTTTCTGATATTTAATCTTCGATTACTTCAGTTAAGGGATGTACAACTTTGCTTCCATGCTTTTATTATGGACACTATATGATTTAGAAATGGATTGTTGTGACCGACAAATCCAAAAAATCGTTCAAGGACTTTATATCATGCGGGAGATAAATGAAAGCAAAATTGAACAACAATACATGTAGTCATTGGGCCTGTAATAAAGCAGATAATACCTGCGTAGGATGCGGTACTATAATTTGTCCGATATGTCTAAAAGAACCTGCAAATTGCAAATGTGAAAGTAAGGATATTTGTTGCACGTCATGATTTAGAGTTCAACCAGTTTCTCATCTATTGCAAAAGATAGGGATTTGAATCCTTGTATGTGGTAGGCTTCTAATTCAAACTATTGATTTTAGCTTTTTGGTTTTAGTAACCTTGTTAACCTTGTTAAGATTAAAGATAACGAGGTTATTGCATCATGAGGCTGGTCCTTTGTGTATCAAATTTGACTCTAAATTTAGCCCACTTTCGATCGCCTAAAATAATTTCAGGTAAAATGCTTTTGATTTTGGTAAAGCTGATGACCAGGAAGATATAGTATGGCACTCCATCTTTTGGTATCCTTTTTAGTATTCACAAGGAGAATGGGAGCCATCACGATCCACGATTTCTCTCAGCTCTTGTCGTACTCGTCGTGGCGGCGAAACCAGAATCCTGTTTCGTTGCGTCCCATGGGAGCGCGGTCAAGCCATTGGTACATTCCCCAGAGCCCGTCGAGTCCGCGTGCATATGTGGAATAGGTGTGGTACACAACACCGTCCTCGAGCACGAACGCACTCATGCCAGGTCTCTCGCGGGTGTAAGTGGCCACGTCGGTTCCGGTCATGGCCGCGACATCCGCGACTGGACCTTGGTCGTCGCGCGACTGCCACTTTCTAGCAGCCTTACCTGCGAGAGGCTTATGGGTCGGCGCCTCGCGCCGGTAGTTGTATTCAATGCCTCCCTTGCGCTGTTGTTCCTCGCTGAACCAGACGTTGAAGTCAATGTTAAAGTCGCTGCCAAGCGACGATGCCCAAGGGAACGTCCAGCCCATCCGGCGCTTATACGCCTGCAGTTTTGTGAGAGGCGCTCGTGACACAGCTGAAAGTGCAACGTCGTGGTTGGCCAGGTGGACTGCAATGCCTTCGAAGCCGTCGGCAATGGCCGAGCAGGCCGGACACCCCGCCGTATAGTCTGGCCCGAACATGAAATGATACACGAGGAGCTGTGAGCGCCCTCCGAAGAGGTCTGCCAATGAGGCGTTGCCCCTCTCGGTCTCAAATCGATACTCTTTGTCGATTCTAACCCACGGCAGTTTTTGCCGTTGCCGGGCAACATCGTCGCTTCGCCGCGTGAGCTCTTTTTCGACCTTTAAAAGCTTGAGCCGCTCTACAAGCCATTGTTTACGTGTTCCAGTTTTATGTTTCATCAATGCCCATCTCCAAAATTCTTGGAAGCTCCCAATGCATCTGCATATCCAATAATCATGCAGTTAGCATTACCTTTTATCTCGTATGAAGCGTTACCACTGACAAGTATTTCACCATTATAATCTTCTAGATACGACTCTCTGAAAGTTGGGTTATGATCATTTTTCCATGTTTCAGACATATCTAATATAACCATTAAAGTAATGATGTCTAGTATCGCATATAATAGTTTGATAATGCTTTTCCTTCCTTTCCTGTGACCAAAGAACACTGTGACCAAAGAACATGTTTGCCAAGATAATCAATTGATAAGTTCGAAGCCGTCGGTTGTTTATGATATGGAAAGATTTTAATCATGCTCGAATAATATTTATTGGTTTTATTGACGCTGGAAGATAAAGACATCATTCAAGTTGACGCAACTGTAATTATAGGTGTTATGATACTTCTTACACTTTCAATAGGATTCGATTCATCTATTATTGCTCAGAAAGAAGAGAATCTTACCAGATTATTGATTACATTAGCAATAATAGCCCTTTTACAGCATCAGCAGTTCTAGCAATCCTGACAAACCTGACGAGTAAGTATACAGAACAACTTAAGAGAACATCTATATTAATAATGGCTGTTGGATTTGGTTACTTAATTTTTGTAATTGCTGCTTTTATGGCGTCATTATATTACCTGATATGATTAGATAGCACTTATATTGCGGAGTTACTAATTCTAGTATCTACATTTCTGGGTATCTGTACCCGTGACGCTATTGGTTCTAAAAATGGGATTTTGGATGTAAAATTAACTAGTACTCTTCAACGTTTTTGAAATGTCTAAGGTTCATCGGGATTTGAACCTTGCATGGAAGAGTTCTATTACTTGGTATTTAGCTTCTTGCTCCACCAAGGTTTTATCGTCCAAATTATCTCCGTATAATACACGAGTTTTAGGGAGTCGAGACGATTAGAAAGAAAGATCAAAAAATGACAGTTTACTTAAATTAGATCGCAGTACAATATACTGCATGATACTTGAGGATGAGCACATAATTCGGTGTAGCGAATGTGGAAGAAACTTAATAGTTAAAGATAATGTAAATAACGGGATAGCATTTTTGAGTCACCTAAAGGAAGACCACGGAATTACCTACTTGCCTCAACGTATGACTAAGGACAAGACCAAAACTAATACTCGACAAGAATTACAAAAAGCCGATACTAGTTCGGCGTCCGACCTATGAAATAGTCTTGTCTCATTTACCCATTGATTTTCTGGTTAAGACCGTAGGTTATTGATTGCCCTACGAACCCTCCAGCTTTGAAAAAAAAGGAAGTCCTTATACGCCTATTTCTTTTGCTAATTTTACAAGTTTTTTTCCGTCTTCTGTCAGACTATTGAATACCTTGTTTTTAACACTCTTTCGAGCTACGAGTCCACGCTTTTGTGCCTTAAGTAGCAGTTTGTGTCCGTATCCATATGCACCTAACTTGGTCAGCAGTTCTCTTGTTGGATATCCTTTTCCAATACCAAGTGTCTTTAACAACCTTACAAGGCCCCTCTCTTCGACAAGTATTTTTAGCAATCTTGCTTCTTTCATTGCACATTAATAGAGCTGATTAATTATATAATCGTTACTTATTTCCGGTTACAAATCTATGTTACTATGAATCCTGAAAATTTTATTAGAACTTAGAACTTGAAGATAATCTTAATAAATTTCGGGAGTAGTTCGATTCATCCAACAGTCAAAGCATACTTCAAAATCTAGCTGATAAACTTCTATTTTATTTTTATTACATATTTGACATAATTTTTCCATTTAACGAACCTGCAATTCTTAGATATAATAGTATATCATTTTAGTAATTTGAGTTACTTTGATGATGAAGTTTCGCTTTATTACTAAAATCTTGAAATAAATACAATTAATGATACATTTGATACTTTATTTAATACTATTTCTTTTGCCAATATCAATTTGTGTATATTTATTACCTTTTTACGATTTTTATGCAGAACCAACTATTAGTATTGTTTAAAGATGAGTTGTATGGCCAAGGTTTTTATGGAATATTAACAACTCTAATTGATTATTATGAGAAGAGGAGTTGAGATCATGCCAAGGTCAAAGGCCGCCAAAAATGGCGAACAGCGGATCACCACAAACAGAGATAACATTAGACATCTGGAATATTTTAACAACGGCCAGTGGAGACATAGTGACAAATGTAGACAGTTTACAAACAAAGAGTGCACGTTTAAGAGTCCCAAAAGTTCTTTCTGATAAGCATTATCTTGAGCTCAAAATCCTAAAATAAATTCAATAATTCAAAATTGAATACGGATATTTGAAAAAATGATTTTGCCAGATCTTACATCTCTAAATTCTGAAACAATTTCCTTGCTTTGCGGAATTCCAACATTCTCTTATATATTACTGATTGAGCCGAATCGAGATTTTTACCGAAATCCACTATTATCTTTTGGTCATCGTCGTCATCATCTCTGAACCGAATTATTGTGTAGATATGATTCTTTTTCCACATAGCACCAACTATGGCGAGGGGAACGAAAATTAGGCCAAGAACGACTACTCTCAACGCCGAGATTCTCTTTTCATGTATATTTTCGATGTTTTTCATAAATCTATATGGGATAACTAGCTCGGGATTGTCAACCACTATTCTATCTTCGTAAAAGTGCATTCTAGTGGCAGTTGGACTAGGATATGCTTTGTGCCCTCCCTTATATTTAATATAGTAAGAATCTGGATTGTCTGGAGAATGCGGTCTATGTTTCTCTCCCTTCCTGTTAGTCTGACATCTTGGGTCATTACAGTATGAATATGTATCTCTTTCAGTAGTATCAAAGAGTTTTTCAACAGTCGTTTCTTTTGAAATAATACTCTCGATGTGTGCTTCATGTCTTTCTCCGTTCCTATTCCTCTTACACCGTGGATCATTACAATAATTTTCGCCAACGAAGATTCTCGCTTGATTTTCATTTGTAAGGTGTGCCTTATGTCTCTCTCCATTCCTATTCCTCTGGCAACGCGGGTCATTACAATATGGTTCACCCATCCTAAATTTGTCAATAATCGGATCCTTTTTAGTATTTCTAGAAATTAGTTTTCGCTTGTTGCGCTCGCTTTTAAGTTTTGAAACGAAATTAAAACGAAGAGTCAATTTACTAATTTTATGCTGGATTGGATATTAGGCATGACATTGATTGGATTGAGCACTGCACTAGTGTATCCAATATTACTGGCCACTATAAACGATGTGGCTCATCCTAAATAGAATGTGATATCATTAGCTGTTTATGGATTTTGGAGTTTGTACTTGGAGCGATAGGGATAGGATCTATTGCGGACTTTTTTGGTTTGAATATTGCTATCCAACTAGTCGCTTTTCTAGCGTTTTCAGGAATTTCTATTTTAGTCGCTATGAAAGCATCAACAAGAAGACAAGGTTAAAAAAGAAATTAATCGAGACAGGGAACGAAGATCAGAGTAGATGTTAATTAGTAGGCTTGCCTTGCTCTAGATACCAATAATAGTCCTCTCTATAAGAGTACTAGAAATTTCTGCAGTTAAAATATGTTTGGTTCAGGTCCCTTTCTTATGCTCATCGCAATATTATAATCTGAGAATATTATTAATAATAATTGCATTATAGGAATTCCTATATAGTTGGTTTGGAGATTAATGGATAATGAGTGGCACAGAACTTGATCAATTTGGAATTGTAAAGAAATTTCCAGATTTGGAGGGTGGCGTTACTATAATACAAGACGGTCCTGAGTGGGACGAGACATTTACGCAACATGGATATAATAGTGTTCCAGGCGTAAAGATTAGGAGAAAAACTTTTAAATTCAATAAAAAATTAAAAGCTGACCAAGAAGTAACGATATATGTTCTTTTACCAAGACTCAATTCAGAATATTTTGAAGGTTTTGATGGTATCGGTAAATGTCAAAGTGGGTCTGGACATAGTATCAAATTGCGGGGCGGGCCTCATCCAACAGTGAATAAAAATACTCCAAAAAAAGTTTTAGTGAAGACTGCTAAATGTTATATCTTTCATTATGAGTACGAGGGAGGTAAATGCAATAATTTCCAGAAGGAACACCCTCATCCTAAATATGCCAAGAGTACGATAGATGAGGAAAATGAATTTCCAAATTGGATTGGTAAGGTTATGGGATTTAAGGCAGCATTGCTCAATACCGAAGATGGTAAAGGAGTCGAATTTTGGTCGTGGTTTGATCCGTTAGCTAGAATTGAAAATGGGAAACTCGTGACTGACAACACCTGGTTGCTAAGATACCATGGTATTGACAAGGGTCAGTTCGGAAGCAAAAAGCTGCCTGGTACTGAGCCTCCTTTCTTGGAAACCCATGGTAGCCTGACAGAATTTAGGATGGACAATGCGGATGAAAACACTAAAGCCTTTTGTGCAAGTCTTAGAGAAATTAGGAGATCTTAAATTTCATGGAGTAATTTACTATCTAATCAGGATCAATTCCTCATTTTATTTTTTCTCATTTCAATTTGTATCCCAATTAGAGGATTTGGTATAAATCAACGAATATATATCATAATAAAAGAACAACAATTAATTCTTCAAGAGATGACAATTATCATAACCAAACAATCTGCTAATGAGAATGTGCTCTAGAGATTATTTTTTTAATTGAGGATATTGAATTCCCTCGTCTTCTACACAGTACTTGGTACTTTCATTTTCAAAGTAACATTGTCCATATCTGTATAGCCTCCCAGTCTCCTTATCATAGAAGACTGGCTTGACCTTTGTGAATAACATGATTGCGTGGGTTTCGTTCATTGGCAAAATTTTGTCCTTCGTACAGTATCCTGTATCATCCTTGAAAACATACACACATCCAATCAATGTCGAGTTTTCTTTAGCTCTCTCAAGTCCCAGTTTATAAATTCCTGCGTCAATGATTGTAGAGTCGGATGAAACGCCTAGTGATTCTTTCTTGTTAGCACTACCATCAAACTTTTTACACCTAGAAGCCCCAGTATCAGGAATATCAACGCAGACTTGAACCATTCCAGTATCTGGTTTGACATCTGCCAACCACACTTGAATACTCAATTCTTGTTGCCCATTAGCTCCTTGTTGAAATAGTAGGGAATGAGTCGCTACCACAGCAACCATGGCTAGAATTACAGCAAGTCTTAACATCTGGATGATATAGTACGTTAAGCACCAAATCAATTTTTCGCTACATTATACATACTAATCTGTCAAAAATTCACCTCAAGATATTAAGTTATGAAAATCATCTCAAGTATTTTTCATTCATGTCACAAATGGCAAAAGATTCCTAGTACATGAGCCAAAAACCTTGTGACACGGCAATAATTTGTTTAACTTTCCTATAAAGACAATCATTGATGCGATTTACTTGCCTATTGCTGACATTAAATGGACTTACCAGACTTAATTTCTTGCCAGGTAGATATCTGTCTTATTATCCGTATAAAAAAGAAAGTGGATACTATTGCAAGGATAGTCGATACTATATTTAATAATCCCTCATAAAATGGCATCGATTGTTCTGTGTATGTATTATTGTATAACAGTTGTTCACTTTCAGGAGGTATAAAAAATTCTCCGGCGATTCCTATAAAAATACTCAATAAGAATAGTGCCCACCATATTATTATGACGTTTGAGCTGGGGGAGTTTTTCCATTCGATACCATTTGAAAGAATTATTTGAGGATTGCTTGCCTTCCATATTTGTTGAGCAACGCTATGTGGTTTCCATAAATCTAGTATGGGAATAAACCACCATACTACTGCCATTATAGGTGAAGATACCTCTTTAGCACCAAACACGTGAATGTTTTTGTTTGCTCTATAGAACCAATATAGGGTCATAATAAGAGCAACAATCTCTATTATCAAGATTAATGCCGCAATAATTAGAAAAACAAGATCTGTACTTTGTAATTGTACATCTCTGGTCTGATAATTAATTGCAAAAAAAGCTCCAGTGTTTATGAGAGCAATAACTATAGTTGCAATACTTAAGATCACCAACCATTTTGTTATTTTGCTTATTGACCGAAATGATTCACTATGCATTGTCATTTATTATTGTTGAAATACATATTTGAGGGTGTTATATAAGTAATGATCAAGTATTATTATTGCTAAAACAATATCAGAAATTAGTAAAGGAATCGAACTGCGAAAAGATTGGGAACTAGGATCGGGCCTTGAGCCAGATGTTGAATTGTTTTACACTCAAGCCACGCTTAGTGACGAGGCGATCTGCCAGTCGCCAGTATTTCACACGGTCCGATTTGAATGGACCATAGTTAGTGAAGTATGCGTAGAGCATGTTTACCTGCCATTCGGTAGGATTCTTCAAGCTCTGAATCCCCTTGTCCCGAGAATTTGTCATAGTCTAAAGGACGTAATAATAATTTCTATACAAGATTCAATGGCGTTGACCATTAGGTTAAGTGGAAGGCTAGGAACATCCGATGTCGACTCCAACATTTGTTCAGACATAAGGGGAACATGAATGAATCCAGCTTTACCAACATTTTTAAGAAGTTTTATTTGATGGCACGCCAAGTAAAAAACATAATTGCAGATATATTTTCCTGCATCATTAGACATTGTTACTGGGATATTTCTGTCCTTTAATGACCTAAAAATTCTCTCCAATGGTAAAGTAGACTTATAGCTAATTGGACGTCCAAAGAGTATTAATTTAGGACCATTAATATTTTTCGTATTGCGCACGTCAACATCTTGTTTCAAATTCATTGCTTTTCTTTCTAGAGTTATTGAATCGCTACCTTCTGACAATCCTAGAGACAATAATGCGTCAGGTTTGAATTCTTGAATTGTCTTTTTAATTCTAGCGCCAGCAGAATCAAATCTTACTGGAAGTATTACTGTATTAATTTCATGAAGATTGTAAAGCGTGTGCCCATCCGTTATCCTTTCTAATATAGCCTGTGAAGGATTTACTTTTAGATCACCAAATGGTTCGAATCCAGTAAGTAAGATTTTCACAATTTAGGCCTACCTAAAAGATGTAAATCGTAAGTCTTAAGCTTTTCTTCTTTCATGCAATTTATCTCAAACATAACTACTTGATGAGATCTTCTATGTCTACCACGAATGAGAATTTGGAAATTTACAAGTCTGATGATTCGAGCAGTAACAAGTTAAAGTCTTCGGACGTCGGGATTTGAACCATGCATACAGTAGGATACTATTAACTTGGTATTTAGCTTTTTCTTTGCTTCTTCGAGTTGGGTTCAGCGAGGATGATCTCAATGCAAACTTTGAAGACCATTTTTGACACTAAAGGTTGGTTCAAAGACTTGATTGTTATCTAAATAATGACTGAAATTGGTATAGCTGAATACTTTGGCATCGGAGAAGCAATAGAAATAATTGCAACGCTGTTTGTGATTCTGTATTTTTCTAGGAAACAAATGCAGGTTCTATCTGTAGATATTGAAACGAAGGTCTTGAACGATTTGGCAGAGAGAATGCATGCATTACACCAGATAGTAATTAGATCCCCTGAACTGATAAAGGTAGCAAGCAAGGTTGACGCAAATTCACCGGAAGTTGCGTACGCATACGATATTCTATTTACGTTTGCACATGTATTTCATATGCGGAAAAGAAAGGTATTAAGTGATAATGAATGGACCGGATGGTTGCGGTGGATGAAGAGTGCTTTTGAACAAGACATGATAAAAGATTTATGGAAAACTAACATTGACATGGAGAAATGGTTCGATCCTGATTTTCAGAATTTTGTCGAAAATGAATTAATTCCAATTGGTAAGAAATAGACTAGCAAAAATAATTTCTGTGCTAATACCTGTGTAGGTTGTGGTATTATGATTTGTCCGATTTGTCTAAAATAACTGCAAATTGCAAATGTGAAAGTAAGGATATTTGTTGCACGTCATGATTTAGAGTTCGACCACTTTCTCATCCATTGCATCAAGGTTATTACTGATTCTACTAATTCTTGTCCCTTAGTAGTAAGTCTGTATTCTACTCGGGGAGGTATTTCGTTGTATGCTAGTCTTTCTAATATTTTACCTTCTTCTAATTCCTTTAATCTGCGGGCTAGTGTCTTACTGCTAAACCCTTTCAGTAATTTTCTGAACTCCTTGTATCTTACTGGCTGTGTGGAGCAGCAGAGAGGTATTAACATCTCCATCGTTCCCCTTTTGGTAATTAACTTCCGAATTTTAGCTGTTTCTTTCATCAATATGGTTGCATTATATCCTTCAAAACTACACTCATTCTTATAGATTGGGAGTTGGTTTACTCCTTGTCCCCTTGTTTCCGGCATGTCTCCTAGTTTACTAAAGTATTCTCAACAATTTAAATAGTTTCTGTAGTAAACAATAATGCTGTGAAACAAGAGACGTTGAAGGCAAAAATTAAAGAACGATATGGGAAAATTGCCTTAGAAGGCAATTCAGAGAGTTGTTGCGAGCCTCAGTGCTGCAGCTCTACTGAGGCCGATCCCCAAAGGTCGTCAATTGCTGTAGGCTATAATAACACGACATTAGAATCCATACCAAAATCATCGATACTTGGTCTAGGCTGTGGAGCTCCAATTAATTTCGCTAATTTGAAGACAGGAGAAATTGTGGTAGATTTAGGTTCGGGTGCCGGAATAGATGCATTCCTGGCGTCAAGAGAAGTTAAGGATAGTGGTAAAGTGATTGGAATAGACTTTACTGATGAGATGCTACATATAGCAACTTCTGCCGCCAAGGAAAATGGATTTACCAACGTTGAGTTTCGAAAAGGAGACATAGAAGATGCCATTCCAGTAGAAGAAAATTCGGTGGACGTTGCAATAAGTAATTGTGTTATCAACTTGGCCACTGATAAGGTAAAAACTTTCAAAGAGATATATCGAATTTTAAAGAAAGATGGAAAAGGAAGAATTATAATTTATGATTTAGTTACAAGCAAACAAGTTAATGGAGAATCAATCAACGCAGAAGATTGGTGTAGCTGCATTGATGGCGCATTAACAAAGGAAAATTACATTGACAGCATACAAGAAGCTGGATTTCAAAATATTAGAATTTTGAATGAAAAGACATACATAGAACCAGATGACAAAAATAATAGAAAAATTACAAGCATAGTCACTGGAGCAGTAACATATTAATGAAACTTTTCAAACGAGAACCCACAAAGTTAATTCTCTTTGTCTGCGTAGAAAATGCAGGAAGAAGCCAAATGGCAGAAGGTTATTTCAATAAATATGCCCCAAAAGGATACGAGGCAATAAGTGCCGGAACAAGACCAGTTTCACAAATCAATCCAATTGCAGTTCAAGTTATGAGAGAATCTGGCATAGACATTAGTAACCAAAAATCAAAGGAGCTAACAGAAGATATGATGCGTAATTCCTCAAATATAGTAAACATGGGATGTGTGGAAAAAGAATCATGTCCAACGCTTTTCTTGCAGAATTTGGTTGATTGGAACATTGAGGACCCAAAGGATAAGCCGATTGAAAAAGTGAGAAAGATAAGAGATGAAATTGACCAGAGAGTAAAAGAGCTTGCCGCAAGTATCAAGATTCACCAGTAGATTAACGTCAACTCAAAAAAAATTCTTTGCTGAACTTATTGGCACATTCGTTGTAGTAATATCCGCGACGGGTTCAGTTGTTATTGATGCAAAACTTGAAGGAATATTGGGCATTCCATTCATAGCATTTGCCCCTTTTGTGGGTGTTGCAGTATGTGTATATCTTTTTGGTAAAGTTTCTATGGCTCATTTTAATCCTGCTGTTACAATTGGTTACTTGATCACAGGACATCTGCGAAAGAATTTGCTAGCATGCTATTTTAGTGCCGAAATAATAGGTGCTTTACTTGCAAGTGTTTTTGTAAAGTATGCCATTGGAACGGAAGCTAATCTAGGGGCAAATGCTCCAAACTACAACTTTTCTCTTCCTTTCATTTTCGGGGTAGAAGTTTTGGCATCAGGATTATTGATGGCTGTTATATATGCAGTGGTTCTCACAAAAGGATTAAGAGGCTTTAGTGGTATTGCAATTGGCGGAATAGTTGGATTGGATATATTCTTCTTTGGACTTGTTTCCGGTGCTTCAATGAATCCAGCACGTTCTTTGGCTCCAGCTTTGATATCAGGTTATTTATGGGATTTGTGGTTATATTGGACTGCTACTTTTGTTGGCACTATACTAGTTGCATTGGTTGTAAGAAAGAAAAAAATTAAATCAAGAATCAGCTGAGAACTCACACTATCACGTCACACTATCAGATCAATAAATACAACTGAGCATTATTCTACTCATACCAATATCATTAGTAGAATTTCAGCAGTATAACTTTGTTGATGGGTCTTATGAACATGTCAGGATTGTAATCGTATTATACTATTTAGTGCTTTGATTATTATCTTCTGTATAAATGGTGTCTCGGGTTTCTGTCCCGTTCCCCGAAGCACTATTGCGGTAGAGGGGAAAGGCCAAAAAACGGAGCTGGCCGAAAAAAGCCCCTTACCATACAGAAGACTAGTACATTATTTGTTATTCCGTCATAGTTTAAAACATTAGAAACAGCAAAACAAGCAAACAAAATTGCGGATAATCCAATGAAATAATCTGCTAATCTAAGTAACTTTGGTCGAATTCTTAGAATTAACATTATCATGAAGCAGAAAATACCCACCCTAATATTCTGCAAAAACTGGTAAGTGAGGAGCCAATAGTGTCAACCAATTACGGTATACTTGATAATGATACTGTTACAGAGAAAATAACCGATACGAGTAGAAGACCGTATGATGCGTAGACTAGTTTTATCGATAGTATTGGAACATTTCTAAAACGAGGAACTATCAAATAACCAATACCCATTATTATCATTGTAATAAAACCGTCAAATTATAGTAATTTGTGCAAGTGTATCGTGCTAATTAATTCTGCTGGCAAAGTCACACCGTTTATGGTCATCATCCAGATCGAACCTATCATGGAACCTATTATCAGCATAACAAGCGCCGTAATTACAAATGGTTTGCTCGGATTGAAAACGAGGGTATTGTCCAAGTGTGAATACGGGTTTTGTAATCCACTGACGCTATAATTACATGCATTTACATGTTTTGAAAAGAAAGACTGTATTGATCCTCAATCTA
>Ga0193736_1000002_pt1 | contig 86794 bp, 102 predicted proteins | sample L2m1metaG_FD_160566 | JGI IMG/M metagenome (GOLD analysis project Ga0193736, IMG submission 160566) | Soil microbial communities from a riparian zone of the East river system, Colorado, United States - L2m1 | ecosystem: Environmental > Terrestrial > Soil > Riparian zone | place: USA: East... | reverse complement strand
GAAATAGGTTTCTTGGGAAAAACAAAACCTGACTTGGGAGGTATTTTTGATGTGAACATACTTAATGAAGTACTTAAAGAAAAAGGACTTCAGAGTGTCGGAGAGGCCCAAAATCAAACATCAACGACTGGTAACGGATCTTCAGGGGGGAACTTGATAAATAATCCAATAGAAAAATAGGGAAGGATACCCAAAGTCTTGCCGCTACATTACAAACGTTCTAGTATTGACAGTACTGGAAAATCTACTTGGGTTCCAAAGTTACGCCGCAAGAATTAGGACCTGCTTCCAAATCAGGCATTTGCATGTCATCAAAAGGCAGTAATCTTTTGTTGATTTCAATAATTGTCTTGTAGTTCATTGGTCTTGATGGCAAGGTATCGGTAACCTGATTAACAAATTCTTCCTCATTCATAGAGAGTAGTTTTATTTTTTTCTTTAGTGAACCAATTGTTTCAGATATAGGTTCTGCATGTTTTAGCGCAATTGAAGTTGCATTAAAGTGAGCAGGGAGAATTAAGGTATTTTCCGGCAAATTGACTATTTTTTGATGATACGTTTGGTATAATAACGCAGCATATTTCTTGGCTTCTTCTCTCAGGTCAGGTCTTCCCACACTGTCGACAAATAAGGTATCTCCAGTGAATAAATATGAAATTTGAGACTTGTCTTCTGTATCTTTACTTGCATCAGTACTATTCGCATATTTTAACAAAAAGGACATACTACCGTTTGTGTGGCCTGGTGTGTGAATGGCTTCGAGTGAAATTTTCGGTGATATTTCTACATTATCCCCGTTATTTAGATAATGGGTTTTGATTTCTGTATTTTCACTATTGTATTCTTCCAAAGAGCTGAAGCATGCCAGAGCTTCTATATTCTCTTCTTCAACTATTGTTCTGGTTAACTTTGCTACTCCCGAAACATGATCGGCATGCTGATGTGTGTCAATTACCTTTATTATTTTCAGCCCATTTTCCCTAGCAACACTCAGAAAAGCCTCATAAATTTCGCGACTTGGATCGATGGCTGCAGCAGTATTATCTTCTTTTGAGGATACTATATATCCCATACATCCTTTTGAGATTCTTCTTATCTGCCAGATTCTAAATGGAGCTTCAATTGCAACCGGAACTTCGGCAACATCGTAGACCTTATTCCAGCCCGCCATTCCGCCCCTAACACTTTTTACATTATATCCTAGTTGGTTTAGCAACCTTGCTGCCATCATTGACCTATTTCCATGAGCACAGAGCGTAACAATTTCTTGGTCTTTTGGAATCTCTTTTAGCAAATTGGGATCATTCATGAACAAACGATCAACGGGGATTAACTTGGGATTTTGATGATTTTCATAGGATAGTTTCCAAGCCTCATATTCCTGGGGCGTTCTAACATCCAGAATAAAAATATTCTCATGATTATCTATTTTCTTTTTTAGTTCTTTAGGTTCTATCTCTTGATTATTTCCTGTCGTTTGGCCATCCATACATGATAGTAGAAAACTAATCATATTTGTAGGTTTAAATTCTAGCTATAAACAAGGTTCAGGATATAACTAAAACCAAAATCAAAGCTCGAACAAACTATTCATAGTTTGAAATTTTAAATAAATATTAAAAAGTAATGTCCAATACTTGACATTTATTGTGATGCTTATGAGTATCTTAAAATGCAGCATTTATTATTTTATGATTAAAAGGTCTTGATTAATTTTGAATGCCACCAGAGATTTAAAACAAGATCATATCCTAATTAATCGTCTAGGTAAGATAGCAAAGAAATGTTCTGATTTATTATACGGCAATGTAGACATTCCAACAGAAGATATCAAAATAGTTTCGATGCTTATCCATGAATTCGTAGATAAATTCCACCACGGTAAAGAAGAGAAAGCGTATTTTCCACAAATGAAAGATAAGAATAATTTTTCTCAAGATATCCGAGACTTCTTAATAGAGCATGATCTTGGTAGGCGCATAGCAAAAATGTTATTCCAAAGTCTAATATCTTGGAATGGTGGCGTTGATTCAAGAGAGCGAGTTGCAAGATTCTTGAATGCATATTCAGTTTTCATAACCATACATACTGAAAAAGAAAACATGTTTTTCGAACTAATTGAGAAAAAAGCTATCCTCTCTGAAGAGGAACATTCACTATTGTTGAAACACTTTGAAACTTGTCATAATGATGTAGGGGGTAAAGTTAGAGTTGAACAGATGACAAGACTGATAGGATGCCTTGAAGAAAGAGAATGGATGAAAAGGTAATAATGCTATTAGATGTCAGGTGAAATTTAGAACAAAACCATGAAGAGATAGTGGAAAACATATAAAATCCAAATGACCACTAGTAATAATGCAAAACAGGATAAAGGATTGTGTTTTATTATTTTTGCTTGTGTCCATAGCTCTATCGGTAACCTCATTAGGCATACTAGTGCAAAATACTTACGCGCAAGACCAATTGAGTAATAATACAGAACCAAATGTAACGATTAGTAAGGATAAAGTCAACGCTCAGACTTTTGACAATCTGAGTAATTTCTTTGGGACTCCAATGTTTTTTGAAACCAGTCATAACAGTATAGGGTCAATAACAATTAGTACTAATCCTCTCAAGACTCAAGATTCCTATAATGCTACAGGGGTTTTGAGGGATATTGGAAATGTTACGGAGATGGCTACTTTTGTAACAACTCATTTGGCAGATGGTAAATCAACTAGTGCAGGAAAAGGAAATTTTACGACTTCTGATGGCGATATTGCCAATTACACAGGTCAGGATGTAGGAAATACAGATAGTAATGGAATTGAAACATACAAAGGTATCCAGATTTTTAGTAGCAATCCAGAAGGCAAGCTTGGGTTCTTAGATAATGTAATTGGAATTTATGTCTACAAATACTTGCCAAACGGTACAACTACGGGGACTATCTGGGAATGGAAATAGTCTCGATATTTTTATTTGCCTAGACATCATGTTTTATTTGAAAGATCTCTTCAAGTGATATAGATTGGATAAACAAGATTATGATAATTCCAAGGCAGAAGAATTCGCCTCAAAGATGTTTCAATTCCTAAACAGTGGAATGCTGTCACTCATGATCAGCATCGGATACAAGACAGACTTGTTTGATATAATCGCTCAATTGAAGCCTTCGACAAGTCAGGAAATTTCACAAGCAGCCAAGCTTAATGAACGATACATTAGAGAATGGCTTGGTGCAATGGTAACGGGCAACATCATCGAATACGATCCGTTGACGGAGAAATACTTTCTCCCTAAGGAGCATTCTGCCTTTCTGACAAGAAAATCAGGTATTGACAATTTAGCTGTTTTAGCCCAATATGTTTCACTAATGGGCAATGTAGAAGACAAGATTGTCGAATGCTTTAGGAATGGTGGTGGTCTTCCATATTCAGAATACCCAAAGTTTCAACAGTTGCAAGCAGAAGAAACTGCAAGAATTTTTGACAGCAAGCTAACCAATCAGATATTACCATTGATTCCTAAAATTAACAATAGATTGAATGATGGAATTAAAGTACTAGATATTGGATGTGGGCGAGGTCGTGCCGTTAATCTAATGGGTAAGGCATTTTCCAGATCCAAATTTACTGGTTGTGATATTTCTAATGAAGGAATATTATCAGCAAAAGAAGAAGCAAAGAATATGGGATTAACAAATGTCCAATTTGAAATTAAGGACGCATTATTAGTTGAGGAATTAGGCAAGTTCGACCTCATTACTGCGTTTGATACTATCCATGACCAGGCTCAACCTACAAAGGTACTAAACGCTATAAACGCATCCCTGCATAATGATGGTTTTTTCTTAATGCAGGATATAGCCGCCTCAAGCAAGGTGGAGAAAAATATTGATAGTCTATTGGCTCCGACACTATATACAATATCTACCATGCACTGTATGTCCGTTTCTCTTGCCTTCGATGGAGAAGGTCTTGGTACTATGTGGGGTAAAGAATTGGCAGTAAACAAACTTACTGAAGCTGGATTCAAAAATATTAAAGTGAAGAACGTAGAGGGAGATATCATGAATTACTATTACGTGTCAAGAAAATAACAAAAAACATGATTCTCTACGAAAAATACGAGCTCGGAAATATCAAAACAGGGTAATTTATTCAAAGATTATTCATCACTGATCTCTATTCAGAGTTTCTTTTTCAGTTCAGAATTTTTTAATCCACATGACAGACATCTGTATGATATTATTTTTTCAGTCTCCTTTTCAAGTATCAAATCCTCCCCGCAACATGGACACTTCATTGTTCTCTGATATTATGAGTCATTGTGGTTTATGAATCATATTGTCCATGATATATCGTAGGCCAAATTCAAATTTCAGGTTCTATAGTTTCATGTTTATCTCTCTAATTAAGCAAGCAATACGCTCCATATGGCTACCTATCCAATAGATCTTGTTACACTGGCTGCATTTATAGAAAATGTCCTTAGTATGCAATAATCTATCTGGAATTTTATTCTTTATCGAATTCTTATCAATAATTGTGTCTAATAAGCCGTTACAGCAAGTACAAAAATGGGGTAACTCTTGTGAATTGATAGACTCAATATATAAGGACCTGAAAATAGTAACAAGGTTTTCTACCTCTGTCCTTTTATCCATAAGAATTGTATCTAATCCCTTTTTCTTACATCTTCTAAATAAGGCCCTGTCACTTGTTAAAACTATTCTGCCATAGTATTTTGATGAATTCAAAATATCCATGTCGTCAATTTTAGATTCGTAAACTGTATCAAATCCAAATATTCTCAATTTCCTCGCTATTTTGCCAAGCATGGCATCAACGATGAAAGAATATTGATTGATACTCCTTTCCATTAATTGGTAATACTAAACAAATTCATATTAAATAATATTTCTCTAACTTGGGTTTTTCCTCATAAAATTCATTTTCAGACTTTATTTACAAATTAATCCTTTTCTTAATCGTTCATTTAAAATTGTAAACTGCTTGTGTGTAAACTCTATTGATTTGGTGACCTTGCAACGGCATCTACGGTATATGTAACAGTAAATGGCTCTCCGCTAGTTTTGTGAAATACAAGTGCGCTTCCAGTAAATTGTAATGAACCCGTACTTATTGGTGTATCGGTAACCTTCACCGGAGTATCTGTAAACATTGTCATTGTTGAAATCGCTATTGTCATATTATTGGGTAGTGTTGCATGATAAGGTTCTCCATGTTTGGCATCTATGGTAGATTGAGGCTTATAGAGATGTAGTACTTCAATTTCTATAGGCTTACTTGCAGTAAATGTTACTGTGCCTGTCCAAATCTTGCTATCGTTTCTTAAGGGTAGGGCGAAGACTATCTGATGAGGTATTTTACCATGAGGTGTCACAGTAGGAGACGCTGGATTTGACATTTCAGTTTTTTGGCCAACAAATCTTTCTTCAGACAACGTGGAGTTGGAGACCGTGACTGCTGCGTTCAATTGAGTTTGGGACCCAATTGCTACTAAAATGACGAAAATAATGACAATTGATGGCAATACAACTAGTACCTTATCCATACAAATCCAAAAAAGAAATCAAATAATAATTGTTTCTATCAGAATTGCTAACTTTCCCTAATCTTACACTAGAATTACAAAAAAATAGAATTGCAACATCGTCATTTATTGAGTCTCCAAATTCTAGTTTAATACTTCAAAACCAGATATTATCTAGTTGTGTCCTCTTACGGAAGGCAATATGGGTAAAGTCTTCGTTTTTATTTCTACATCCGTGCCAGTGCAAGATAAATGCCGGAACGCAAATAACATCGCCTTTTTCTATCATGACAGTTTTTTCAATTTCTATATCTGTTTTAGTAATGTTCTCGGGATCAATCATAATCCTTTTGGCGAAAACTACAATGCCCTTTCCTTCCGTGGCTATCAATACTTGATCTGACGCATGTATGTGGGGTCTAGTCCTGCAACCATTTCTAAATGTCACATGATACATTTCCTGTTCATTTGAATCATTATTGTCCAATACATTCTTAATTATGAAATCTCCAGTGAACTTGTCCTTGTACTTTTCATTTGTTTCTTCCTTTATAGACATGAAACTTTTTTTTTGCATTGTCTTTCCATGTGATATTCACTTATAAAAACTAGTGTAGAATTATAACTGTGTATTATTAACCTGGATCTTAAATTACAAAGACCAGTGATTGCAATTCATAAATTAAAAATGTAGAATTACATCAAATAATTTGGTTCTAAGCAGCATTTTTATAAAAATGGATAGGTGTATTTTCTAGTCGAAAATGTTACCACTAGACTCACATATTTAGATGCTTGTCGAGAAATGACAATGTTCTATCCCATGCATCTTTAGTTTCATTAGGCGCGTAATTATCACCAGAAGGATTTGCAAAAGCATGACCAACTCCCTTGTAGATGTGTATCTCATTTGGTATGCTATTGGCGTTTAATGCTGACTCAAAGGCTTTTACTGTGTCAACCGGTATAGACGTATCTTGATCTCCAAATATGCCAAGTACTGGCCATTTTATTTTTGCAAGAGTTGCGTTGTCCGTTACCAAACGACCATAATATATGATGGTAGCTGATAGAGGATGATCCTGACTATTCAGCGCAAGCTGTAGTGATTGCCCTCCTCCAAAACACCACCCCAGTGATACTATTTTATCTGGATTAACGTTTGGGAGTGAAGTAAGGTATTTTATGGCTGATTTCAGATTAGCTGTGGCCATATCTTGATTATCCCTGACATACTGGGTAAGCTCCGATGAACGGTTTCGATCAGTAGTAACCTCGCCTTTGAAAAGATCGACAGCTAACACTACGTAACCGCTCCTAGCTAAAAGATTCGCCATGTTCTTGATATTGTCATTTACGCCCTTGTTTTCATGGATCATAACCACTCCAGGAAGCGTATCATTATTCTCACTGTTGTTCTGGTTTTGCGTGATAGGATATACGAGATATCCATTTGCTTGATCGTAATAATTTACGGTTTTATTTTGTAAATCAACATCGGCGTTAGAGGCATCTAATCTTGTAAGATCCGTAACATTCGTTACTACATTAGAAGATTGAGCTGTTACCGAACTCACAAAAGTGCCAGACATTGCCGCTGAACTAACTAGAACAAATAGGAAAAAGATACTAGGATATATTTTATTCACGAATGAGATTACACGATATCGCTTATATTTTTTATGCATGCATAATACATCTACCAAACAAACACATGAAATTTTTACTTGTAATAATCTAATTTTCTTGTAAGAATTAGCAAAATTGGTAAAAAATGAATCAAAATGAAATGACCTATCAATATTACTAGTACAATTAGAAATCCAATGAATTTTACCACTTTATGACATCGATCGCTTTTAAATTTTACCTACTGATTATTGTATTATTCGTACATTATCGGATCGATGTCTATCTCCCTCCCGTTAACGAACACTGTATATTAAATTCTAATTAGTCAGATGAATTCTATGAGTGTAGTTCAGGTATTACAACAAGAGATTAAAGATTCTGAACTTAGTCTTTCTCGTACATATGAAGAATCTATTTACAAACGAGATCTTAAAAAAAGGATTGAATTAATCAATTGGGTTTTGGAAAATATGAAAAATCCTAATGTTGAAATTTGCAGTCTTATAGAACACAGGATGAACGAAACAATACAGGAAATAAAGAAGAAAGATTCTATATTTGAATCTGATATATTGGATAATGAATTGCGAATTTTGGATTGGATCTTCTACCAGGTATGTAAAGATCAACAGAAGAAATTGGCCACACGTGATCACATGTTATAGTCAAAAGGTTTTGCTGAATCCGCTACGTCTTACTTTATGTTCTGATATACTAATTTAAAGTATATTGTGCTTATCATAACATGATTAACGAGACAAGATGTGATCATTGCAAGCAAAGAACCAATTCACTTTTCGGTGTGGCTAATATGATGATTTGTGCTGAATGTCACGCCAAATTAATAACTTCTACAAACTTATAGTTGGCACTTAACACAAAGTAAATTTTTTATAACATTTTCACGGTACTATTATAGCCGGATTCACTGATAGGAGGGCTATTTCTATCGGTCATGGAATACTTGTAAACGAAACTCGTTTGCAGTTGTTCCCTCCTGTCAGACTTTAACTTTCTTATAGTTTATTGAAGAATTATTTATTTGAAAACCAGACATTTTCAAAACTGGTGGGAGGGTCTCTAGTCCCAGAGGGTTATACCCTTCTTATCCTCCCATCAGAACCGTTTTATAATTTGTTGACGGCATTACTATACCGTATACGGCCAGATGGTGAACAATACTGATGGGTCGCCGTGCTAACCAACCATGAATGGCCCATCAGTTTCTAAGGATATTGTAATTCTGTTGCTTTTTATCTCGGACTTCAGCATCTTTGGTATTTTATTATTTATTAAGAGGTATGCCTATACTACGAGCACACGGTTTCTAATTAAGTGAATGAGAGATTATTTAGTTGGGTAGAAAGAGACTAGTCACTGACAGAAGACTAGTAGCGATAGTAGATGATGAAGAGGATATTACCGTTCTCTTCAGCGATGCTTTAAAGAGAATTGAGGGTATTACAATAGTACCATTCAATGATCCTCGAATTGCACTCGAACATTTTCAGAAGAACAAAGATGCCTATGTGTTAGTAATATCCGATTTTAAAATGCCAGGATTAAATGGTATGGAATTATTAAGAAAGATGAAGGATACGAATAAGTATGTAAGAACAATATTGATGACTGCCTTTGAAATAGAGGATAGTATATTTAGTGATTACACTAAAAACGAAATTATAAATGGATTTTTTCAGAAGCCAGTTAGAATAACTGATCTTATCAAAGAAGTCAATACGCAATTACATTCCTACGAAATACAAAAGACATTTCCTTCCTATCCTCCCACTGATTGATTGAGGAGTACTCGAAGGAAATCCAACGTACGCAACAGTTAGAATTGAGGATAGATGCGAATGCAAATAATGTAGTAGTCACATGGTGGGAAACAAATGAGACAAGTGATGTGCCAGTTATGAAAGTAAGCACAGATAATGGTGAGACATTTGGACCTCTTTTGAGACTAGGTGCCAATGGGACGATCGGAAGCGGAGAATAGTGAATTTAACACAGTATGGAAATGGAGGAAAATAAGTTAAGAAATAAAAGGCAAATTTTTTATATCATTTCTACAATACTAACATACCTTATCACTCACTGATAGGGAGGGCAATTGTTCCCTCCTGTAAGACTTGGAACCGTTATAAGTTTTTTTGAGGTGAATATTATAATGCAGATACATAACATCTGCCTTAGTTGTGGTCACAAAAAAGACGAACATAGTCCTGATGGTTCTCGTTGTCAAAGGGCATATTGTCCATGTTTGGGATTTAAAACAACATTCTTACAATACGGCTCCGGCTCATAGATCAAACCCGATGATTTTCTTTGCTAGTTAACGAAATGTCACATTTTTTAAATTATATTTGAATACACTAAAAAAACCTTGAAGCGATTCAGGAATTAATGGATAATGAATTTCAACAGACTTCACTAAATCATTTCTTGATTTTGCATTCCTTACATAGAATTTCATGACTTTTTCCTCAGGATAATATTCAAAATCAGTTTTATCAGCCTTGTCAGTGGACATACTTTTTGCAGTTGTTTCTATTGACGTAGTCCAGTGTTCAAGGTCATCAGGACTAACGGCAATTTTATCAAGAGTTTTTAGAATTTCTTGTATGGTCCTATCCTGTATCACAAACATTAAGTGTAAATACACTTGACTCGCTTAAATGGATGGATGATTAGGTTAAAGTTTAACACATTGGATTTTTATTGTTTTTAATCACGTTCTTTGATGTAAATGGCTGAAACACCAGTAATTTGTAATAAAAAACCATTTTTACATTAATGCCTATATAACACGTAACTTTATTATAAAAAAAATTAAGAGTGAATAGATTAATTTTTATTAATCTATCACAATGTTGCGCTTATTGTCGTCCTTCTCTCGAAAAATCTCTTAAATTGTCTCTTGCAGCGTTTACGAATGTATTTGCTACATTAGCATTCAGCCGTGAAAATTCTTTTGCGTTGTCTCTTGCATGTTGCATTGAATTTTTCCATGCGTCCATAGATGCAAAGAGTTCGTTATTTGCTAATCTGGTTGCGGCGATTGTGCTGTCTGTAATGTTACTTACTGCTCTTGCATAAATTTCTGTGAATCTTTGTGGAGAACTCCAATATGACAAGTATGAATTTTGTACATTTTCAATATACGGAACCCATAAGGATTGCATTGAATTGATAACCTCTTTTTGAGATTCTAGGAAACTATCTGCAATATCTTTTGTTGCTTGAATGGTTTCTTGTTGATATTCGTTAACGGCCTTTGTAAACCGTGGAATTTCCTTTACTGCTTCATCCGTCGTCTTTCTAACTGTTGATTTTGTTTCGTCGAGAGCGAAGTTGATTTTTTCTCTTTTTTCTTCTTTATGTGATGCCATACTATTATGTACGCATAATCGCTTATATAGGTCGGTATTAATTGGTATTTATTACCATTATATTCCCGTTCTTTCATTAATCTTAACGACGGCTACTTTGATAGTCGGCCTTATTATCTTGGCTACAAAATAAATAAAATTAAAAGTTAACTCATATTTACAGTCTGACGCCCCCAGAGTAAAAGTTACCGTGTGGGGCCTCCTGAAATACAACTATCACTTCCTTCTGATCAACTCCTAAGATCTTACAGACACTTTCAGTTATTGCTTCGGCCAACCTATCCTTTTCTCTTTGGCTTCTTCCACCGATTAGCGACACAGTGATAATAGGCATGAGAATATACAAATGGTGATAATATCACTAATACTTTTCTGCGATTGAGAGATGTCGAAAACTTAAATTGATAATAATATTACGTATGACGTTGCGTCCCAATTTTGTAACCTTTCTCAAAAAAATATTTGAACTTAATGGCGGAGAATTCCGAATAATTGACAGGTACCAAGTAGGGAAAGAGTTGGGCTTGAATCTTTCTCAAACGGATGGGACAGTTAAACAATTATGTGATATTGGAATGATAAAACTAATAGAACAAGGTCGTAAAATCATTTTAACTCAAGAGGCCCTGGCCGTTATTGATAGAAGCCAAACTAGCAATTAGAATTGAGAGTCAGTCCGTCTTACCTTCAGCCTTTAAGTTTTTAATAATTATTGGGCATAGTATCTCACACTTTTTTATCCTATGGATCTTTCCCCTCTATAATGCAAACATTTTCTGGTCATAAATTCTAATACATTTCTCGTAAGCCATTTTATAGTTTGTAGTGTTTGTAAATTATAATAAAAAACAATTGGGGGTTGTTTCTTGATTGCACAATCAAATTAACTTCCACATCAATTGTTTATTTTTACTTGCTTAACTCAACCGAAATTTATATTTTGTAATCGTTTATCTAATTCACTTTTATGTTTCTGGTAACAGAGATCCTATTGAATAATCCGCACGTTGTCAGTACCGTGTCTATCTATCTCCCTTTGAATTTCTGGATCTTCTTTATCATCATAATCAATTCTTTTAGATTTGTATTTGTGTGCACCTTTCCTGTATCCATCCCTTCTTTCTCTTTTCCGTCTTGTAGTGGTGCCAGACAGTAAGAATACTCAGGATAAAATACTAAAACAATCATATGTCCATTATTCGTCTGTTTAGGACTTACTAATTATCCTACTAAATTTCTCAAAATTGATAACAAGAATGGGATATTATACAAAAAGTTATCAACAAAAAGTGTCGAGTTCAAATAAAATACAACTTAAGAATAAGTTCTTAAATTGGGTAACCTGTAAGAATCTAAGTGTACATTAAATTATACAAATCTGATACTTTTTAAATCTGGGTTTGAGGACCGATTCTTTTTTATAACACAACATACAATTCAATACGAACTTGTATGAAAGAAAGTTTTAATATATTAAGGTCCGGTGCTGCTGGAAGTACACTTATCGCAGGAATATTGCATCTTTCATTGGTTGCAGGCGCGATAGACAGAAACTTTAACACGGGTATATTATTTTTGATAGGTGGTTTGGCTCAAGTATTTTGGGTTCTACCCACTCTCATGGGTTGGAATAAAGCATGGTATTATGTTGGTATAGCTGGTACCTTAACCTTCATGATAATTTGGGTAGTGACGAGATTTCCAGGGAACCCAATTAACGGTAGGGGAGGCTCAATTGGCGAAACGGCAATTGTAGTTGAAATATTTCAGGCTGCATTTGTTATATTGAGCATAATCATCTTATCCAGAGATCCAAAAGTAAGAAAATAAGAAAATGGAATAAAATTCAACCTTATTCGCTGGATGAATAATGGAGGATAAAATGCCATACATCAAATGACAGGAATTCGATATGACGCTCCCACGAAGTAAGAAATATGTATGATAACTCCTACTTTATAGTAACAATAAAAGAATCACAACGTGATTACTTGTGAGTAGTAATGAACTATAATATTTATGATTTATGGATGTGGGCCTTGATTTTTTCCTGCATCTCAGGTTTGAGTACATCTTCCCGTGTGAATCCATGATCTTTGATTGCATGGTCTACCAAATTGTCCATTAGTTCTTTTTCTGATTCACCCTTTCCAACGAAATCGCAGTCGACTCCAACTTCTCTACATGAAACCGATAACATACCTGATTATAGAGCAAAATAGTATTTAAGTATAATAACAACTAATTTTAGATAGATTTTCGTACAACACTTGGAAAGTGGTTTAGAGTATTTTTCAAAAACAATGTTGTGATAAGCAAAAAAAGAAAATTACTTCAACTAGACAATTTCAATAGTTTTTAATTTTCAAGAGAAGATGAATTGGTTGTAGTTGTAGTTGTAGCTGTACTTGCAGGGGGCTCCTCAAGATCAAGATTCACTGCAATAACATTCGATACAGGAACTTTCTTTGTCGAATCTGTGAAGGTTATATTTGCTAGTATACTTTGCATTGACTTGTCAAGAAACGTTGTCTTTAGTACTTCTACACCACCATCACCTTGTGGAGTAAACCCACTTGGAATAGACGTGGTACGAATTAGCGATCCATTTGCAGCATACACTTTCATAACTGCATTTATCATTTCATTTTCTATTGATTCATCCTCAATAGTATACTCTACCCCCACTTTAACCTGATTTGCATCAGTATTTGTTAGAGGTACAAAGCTCGAGTTGCTCACAGAAATGGATATTCTCTCGCTATTCTGTGCGAATGATTGTGTAACACTAGTCGGTGGAAAGAAACTAAAAAATGATAAAGCCAAGACAAACAAGATGATAGATTTTGGTAAATAGGACATTGTTGTTATTTAATCATTAATAATTTATCTTCTCTAAATAAAAAATCTTTCTTATCGATAAATTGTTTATCAATCATGATTTACTTGCTGTGATAGGAATGATAAATTCATGAGTGATTATCAGAAGCAAAAACCTCTACTACCTTATTCCAAGCAGTAGCCAAGTTCTCGGTATTATATCCCCCTCCTCCAAGGCCAATGATTCTGCCACCAGATCTTTCGTGAGCAATCCTGTGCAATACTTCAGCAGCATATTCATGTGATTTATCAGAATATTTCAAATGTGTTAGTGGGTCTCCTGTTAAACCATCTGCTCCACATTGGAAAATGATAAGCTCAAATTTCATAGATTCAATAAAATTTTCGATTTTTGTAAAAGCTGATAAAAAATCAAGATCAGTAGCACCTGGTTGTAGAGGTAAATTTAACTTGGTGCCTCTAGCATCTCCTAAACCTGTTTCTGATTCAAATCCAGTCCCCGGATATAGAAATGAACCATCCTCATGAATATCAGCTATGAATAGATCAGGATCGTCTTCAAATTCGTAGAATACTCCATCTCCATGGTGAGCATCAATGTCAACATACAGGATTTTCTTTAAGTTATGCTTCTTTCTAGCATGCATTATTGCAATCCCTATGTCATTGAAGACACAAAAACCGCCAGCTGCATTTCTCCTCGCATGATGCAAACCTCCAATCGGATTAAATGCATGAACAATTCCATTTGTTTTATTAATCACAGTTTCTAGAGCCAAGATTGTAGATCCCACGACATACAAAGATGCATCAAATACACCCCTGAAAGAAGGTGTATCTCCTGAGTCAAGATATCCTGAACCGGTTATTGAAGATTCCTTTACAAAATCGATATATTTTTTTTCATGAAAAGAGGATACAGTCCTTTCATCCGATAAAGCAGGTGGCAGTAGTTTCAAATTACCTGTATGCATAGATTCTGAATGAATAAGTGTTGACCAAAATGCTTCAAGTCTTTTAGAATTTAAAGGATGTTTCTCGCCAAAGGAATAAGCTGAAAGTTCTTTGCCTATAATGACTGCAGAGTTACACATTATTTACTTAACCAAGACATACTATTAGTAGATTTTTAGAATAATAGTTCATAAAACAGATTTTACTTCTCTCTTTGGAATAAAATAAGCTCATCAAAATACAATCAAGTACAATCAAGTATTGATAATAAGTTTGATGTATCACGATATTTTTTTTCAAAAATGCTTTATAGTACGACTCTTAATATATGCTGATCAAGTTGTGCTACGATTTTGAAATCCCAGAGAGGATAAAACAAAAAAATAGATTTGCCTCAGATAAAGAAGAGCAAGAGAAAGAGGAATTAGAGCCAATTAAGGTTCGTAATTAATTCATTTTTTTCTTTTGTTTTTTTTGATTTAGAGTATTTCAAGTCGATTCAATGAATGTTACTTTCAAGGAAGAACCAGGTTAGATAACTACTAGTCTACTGTATGTAAGTTTGGTTAGAGTTATCAAAGTTTTTGATTAATTCATACTTATTTTCAAATTTATCATAGCTTACAGATCCTAGTTGAGGAAAAATTTTCAATGGGTCTTCTGCCATAACCGTTACCATGCGTTTTTCACCAAAGAATTTTTCACACAGTTCAACACTCATTTGTCTAACTGTATGCTCATCCAAAATTCCAAAACTATGAAGATACTCATGTAAAAGTACGGTAAACAGATAAGAATTGTATTCATCATTCGAAGCTGAGTATTTCTTTACTTGCTCCAGCAAGATGCTGTTAATGGCAATGACATTTGACCCCAATACATGATAGGCCCCAACTCTTGTCGGCATCCTGTGAAGCATCAAGCTCAAACCGGCACGTTTCATTTCATACACAGAATTAACAGAGTACTTTACAAACTCAAATACTTCATTAAAATCCTTAAAACCTCGTAGCTTGTCATTATTGTTGATTTTGTTCTCTACCGTAATGATTTTTGTCACTTAATCTGATTCTCATACTCTCGTTTTACACCTATAAATGATAGCCTCTGTATTAATCTGATGTGAAATTAAAGGAATTAAGCATGTTAATTAGGTAAACATGTTATACCATAATACATAATTTATGGAGACTAGATGGAAGGGAGATTCTGGTCTGAGGGCCAGAATGGTTTTGAGCTTCGTTATCTTGGGCTTATTATATGTCATATTCTTGAGCATACTTCACTATCTTGGAGTGGGATACTTCCCACTTGCAATAATTGCATCTGTTATGATTTTAGCGCAATGGTATTTGTCCGACAAAATAGTTTTATGGAGTTCTGGTGCTAAAATCATCTCAAGAGAGGAATATCCTAAACTCCATGAAATTGTGGAAAGACTTTCCACCAACAATGGACTCCCAAAACCTAAAGTCGCAATGGTCAATTCTAATGTCCCAAATGCATTTGCAACAGGTAAGAGTCCTAAAAGCTCGCTGGTTGCAGTAACTACGGGGCTTTTGGATCTATTGGACGATGATGAGCTTGAAGCCGTAATTGGACACGAATTAACCCATGTTAGGAGCAGGGATGTTTTAGTTCTAACACTGGCAAGTGTATTTTCTACGGTAGCATGGTATCTCATGCAATTCGGATTTTATGGTGGATTGCAAACCAGAAATCGAAATTCTGCCGGATCTGGAGCAATTGTATTGGTAGTTGCAGTCGTAACCTGGGTAGTAAGTTTCCTGATTATTAGGGCAATTTCAAGGTACAGAGAATATTCTGCAGATAGGGGTGGGGCTATTATGACTGGTAAACCTGATAAATTGGCCACTGCTCTTCTCAAAATAAGTGGTAAAATCAAAGTTATTCCGCCCAATGAATTGAAAAATGTTCAAAAATTGAATGCATTCTTTATTATTCCTGCTCTCTCTGGTAGTTCTATTGCTAATCTATTTTCCAGCCATCCGCCAGTGGAAAAGCGAGTTCAAAAACTAAAGGAAATGCAGAGTGGGATAGAATAAATAGATAAATAAATAAAATGAGTCGATGAAACTGAAACAGTTCTCATCGCTAAAGCTAATTGGTCTAATTATTGTATCTAGTTTTTTTGTTCTACATTAGTGCCTTCAGTAGTGCTATGTAGGTCCGAGCGGAACTTGTTGATTCACCACATGTACGGTGACGATATCATCATCTTCTCTGTCAACCGTATCGCGAACTTTGAGTTTGAATTCATATGTAACTTCGCCTGTTGGTACTTCTGGAGCCATAAATGATGCTTGTTTTTCATCATTGTTGCTTATCTCAAATGGATCATTATTTACCTTGGCGCCATTTACTCTGACCAATTCCCATTCAAAGTCAACAAATTTTTTGAAAGCACCTTTGCTATCAGAACCATCTAGTTTGACTTGTTGATTTTCTAATGCTTTGAAATCATCTCCCGCGTCAGCTCTTAATCTCGGATATTTCGCAGCCTCTGCCGTATTCCATGTTAAAAGTTGCGTTGCTGAAAATACTATTGTAAACATCAGCAAAACAGGTACGTATTTGTTCATCCTCAAAATATTCTCCACCTCCTATAAATAATCTTTTCGGTGAAAAATTCATTAATTTTGTGCATTCTTTTTGACTAAAAAATCACTTACTGTGAACCCGCCGCGTTATACGAATATTTAAACGAATGTCCTATTCTATACTTATCCTAAGAACATGAAGTAATACCTAGAATACCTAGACAACACATTTGTAACATGTAATTTGCTTAGCTCGCAAGTATATTAGGTGGTTCACTGCTTGCAGCAGAAACAGGAATTGCATATGATTGTTTAATTATTTCTAATAACTTGTAGTCTTTATTGAAATTCATGTAATGGTTTGTCCTTGTGTAGTTCTATTTTCTTGTTAACTTCTGCCCTATGTTTTTTCAAGATGTGTTCATTAGCACAATTATCATGCATTACACCAATATCACAGAATTCACAGGATGTAACAAAATCTTTATCTTTTAAAATTTTCTTGCAGGATTTACAAAGTTTTGTTTCTATATCATGAACTGAGAGGGGTTTTAGCCATGAATCACGCCAAAGAACACTCACCATTAACAAACAACTTTGACTTATCTTATTTATTTTAGATTGTAATTAGAATACGTGATTTTTTGGCTATGATACTATTCTTGTCCTTTCCTGGGAATGAGAAATTGATTATTTTAATTTTTTATGTTGATATTTTATCAACCAACTAATCATTTTATGTTGTATAAATACCAGGGTCATCAATAAAGCTTCAGCTGGGAATGGCTCTCCCTTGGCATTTATGGCGTTACTATATCTATGGCAATCATTTAACATTTGTAAAAATAATCCCCTGTCTGCCGAACATAACATATCAGCAAAGCCTTTCCATGATTCGATTTCTCGTATTAGCATGTCGTCATCTGGAAATAAGCTCATAGTCCCACACTAAATTAGATCTATTTTTACAAATTTTATATCAGTTTTATACAATTGAAACAATTTTTTGTAATGATGAAATACGATGGACATTAAAATAGATTGTATTCTGACAGGTCTGACACATTGATAAGATGCAGCATTATACAGACGTGCAAGTAAGAACATTTCATCAAAATCTTCTTGTCTTCTTTTTCAAGTAAATTCCGAAATTGTTTCCATTTTCGCTCTTCAATTATACTTGAGATTCTGAATGATGAGATTGTTCTACTCATGATATCATCTACTTGTTAGAAACTATTAGTAAGTCCCTTTTGGATATAACATATTTTCTATTAATGGTAACACAATTAGTAACATGCTTGGATTCGTTTATTTTCATGGTAATTCGCTCACTCGATTTGCTTTGAATAATTTCTATACTTTTATTAAACAAAGGAAGTAGAGTTTTGTAATATAAATCTGAAATAGAAAGAAGTTTATTTAATAGTATTGAAGTTATAAACAAGACATTATTTTTACGTGATAATTTAAATATTGCATCCATAATTTCTTTTATTAATAATTTAGCTTCCTTGATATCTATTTGATCTTGACTAAACATATCAAACAAATCTGGAATCAATATTAATTTAGCATTGAATTTGTGAATCATCTTTGGTAAATTATAGACTATTAGATGCACAAGCTGATATAATGTAAAAACTCTTGTTACCACCACTCTTTGTAAAACTTGTGCGGTATCCAATCCATACTGTCTTGCAAACTCTACATATTGATATACATCTATCCTGTTGCCCGCATCTATAACTAACACATTTGAATTACGAGATTCATTGGGTATAAAACCACAAGATCTTCTGGGAAGTAAACAACACACACCAATTCTTGTTAAAAGTATATTCGTGAGTTCTGAAATTCCAACAATACACACAATATCGTTAACTTCTAGTTCTATTGAAGATTTTAATCCTCTAATTTCAAGTTTAATATTATTAAGGTATTCATAAGCATTTTGGAATCGTGGTTTGTAATTATTTTGATCAAATACGGTGAGATGAGACATAAGTTCTTTCTACAATCTTGGAATATTTAATAAAGGAAGCTCCTGTGAGATGGGGAGGGGGATTTGGCAAAACAGGAATACTAAATCCAGTTGTATCAAACAGCTCGAGTACAAAAATGATAATAACGATTACAATTCATAATTATTCCAAAAATTAAAGAAATCACATGAGCGATTAGAATTTCCCCGCCGAATAACTTTATCTTCGTGACAAGTTTGACTCTAACACAATAATCATGGAATATTACAATGTACAGATAAATAACTAGAAAGATATACTAACACAACATGAAAGCTCCTTCATATCAAGTATTAATAGTTACATTACTCATAATAGTATCATCAACAGTTGCTCAGGGAAGTGGTACAGAAACTAAACAAGTACAAAAAGTCTCAGAAAAATCGAATCTTAGTGAAACAAACAATCTCACTCAAAATGACGACGATTCTGTATATCCACAAATAAGCTCATCCTCGGATAATATATACATCGTTTGGCAGGAATCTGTAGGCAGCTATGGAACTACCAATTATGATATATTCTTTAAAAAAAGTAACGATAATGGCAATAATTTTGGCTCGCCCATAAACCTAAGTGATAACGCAGGATTTTCAGAACATCCACAAATCGCAAGTGTTGGAAATCATATCTACGTTGTATGGGTAGACGATTCGTCGGGTGAAAGAGAGATAATGTTCTCTAAAAGCTCAGACAGTGGGAAGACATTTTCTAATAATATTGTGGTAAGTCGCAATTCAGTGAGTCCATATCATGTTGAACTGGCAGCAAAAGGACAAAATGTCTACGTTGTTTGGAATAGTTTCGGAATGGAAATGCGTAATATCATATTATTAAGTAAGAGTAATGATGCAGGTAAAACATTTGGAGAATTAACGGAGATCGGGGTAGGTGACATGGAAACGTATCCCAAAATAGCTGCAAATGCAGATGAATATTATATAACGTGGGATAGAAGGGACAATAAAGCCACAGAAATCTTGTTAATTAAAGGTCATAAATATTTCAAAATACATAATGTCACTCAACTTGGTAAACTAAATAATGAAGGTATAGATGGTGGAGAATCTCAGGTAGCTGCAGATGCGGGCCATGTGATAGTATCTTGGGCTAGCAATATACCTGTTGATAAAAAGTATGTTTATATTAGTAGTAGTATGAACAATGGTAACTCTTTTGGGAATAACATTCCCCTAGCCTCTACTAACTCATCAAATGTTGAGAATATTCTCATTAATGATAATTCATATATTGTATGGCAAGATAATATAGATGGTAATCAAGAAATCTTCTATACTAAAAGTAATACTAATGGGACTAGCATCTATAAACCAATAAATGTTAGTAACAATATCGGTATCTCAGAATGTCCATCCATTACAGTATCAACAAGTGGGATCCACATGATATGGGAAGATGATACAACCGGTAACCATGAAGTATTGTATAAAAGACTAGATAAAATGGCTTAAACTTATATTTACCATATATTAGTAACTTAGATAATCTACATACATCTAACTATCTATCTCTGCCCGCTCCGAACATACTCAGAATGCTAGTTACTATCATGCCAACTGTATATGAAGATTCATATTCTTGTAAAAATGGGATGAAATGCGCAGTAAGTAGAGTTCCTAGAGCAACCATCGCTCCATACTCAGTTACCTTCTTCAATACAGTACGATGCTTGTCAAATGGCGCAAGCAGCATACCCAATATCCATATACCGTACAACCAAATCATTACTTTTGATGCAATAGCAGCAGACGCAGAGAAGGATGCTGCAAAATACATTGCAGTTACTAGAAAGTCACCCATCATTAGATTTGGAAATATTGAATCAAACGATCTGAGCTTTGAAACATAGTATCCAAACAGAATCCCGACAATGGCGACTGCAGCTATGCTACCGCCTACAAATGGAACATTTTCGAAACAATGGAAAAATAGGACATTTGGATTAGTACTTCCACAAAATACATAACTAGAAACTATCGCCATCAGAAATGTCTTAACTATCACACTAGCCAAGAGAAGTAAAACCTTATGAGATTGTTCCAACTTTTTCAAAAAAGAGATTTCCCCGGAAAAATTCCCATATCTAGCTTTAATAATTCTACAAATTAAACCTTTATTTCAACATAGTATGAGTATTCGTCTGTCCTTACTATCAATAGGAATCATTCATGTAACTATTAAAAAGAATGGTTAATAACTTAGCAGGGTTGGTATATCGAACTTCTAAATGGTAAGAGATATTCGTAAATAAAGTTGAACCTAAACTTAATTAGGAGAAATTGAAGCCACTCCACCAGAAAGGTTTTCATTCAAGTTCCTTTCTGTTATGTAATCCATCATAAAGTTGTCTTTATCTTTACAATATTTCATGAGATCGTAATGTTCATCACATTCCATCTTCATGGCTATTACTTCATTATCGCATATTTCTAACATAGATTTCGCAGTATCGGATTCTGATGGTTCAACTGACATGACCATATTCATACTGCAGCCAGCATTGATAAGATCTGTCATATTTTCTATCTGCATGAGTTTTGACTCAAAATTTGGAGCATTTTTCAGGACTTCATAAATTTCTTTTACTTCCTCTTCAGTATCAAATTCAGGGTAGTTTTGATGAAACGCATATAACCTGTCTATATAGGAGTCCGTCCCCATCATCGTGCAACTAATCACTACAAGCACAATGGATTGGATAATAAATCTCATTGCTGTTTTATATGCATCTCATCTTTTTTCATTTATGTTTCTATTAAATAGGATTCTTCTATATTAATTCTTGCTTTCCATTTTAGTATATAGGATTGTACGACATAAATAGAAAACAGATTGATACGCATAGACAGTAAAATTATCATTTTCTCTAATTAGACATTGGAGAGGCTGTACTATCATTTTAGAGACTATCATTAAACATATTCATAGATAAAATTTAAACATAACAACTTTTTTCAAATTCAAAAAGTATATTTTTTTGAAATAGGATCTTATGATAATAAAATTAAGGATAGAACATCCTAAAATACTTATTCACAAGATAACTAGAACAATAATCTTACTAAAAAGTAGTAATCTAGTAGCTTCCTTGCTCTTGATTAAAATATTGTCCAGTAAAATCAATAGATATATAACCACATTTTAGCAATCAAATCTTACTTCAAATCTAAATATGCAATTAACTGCCCTCTGGCATACCCCTTCCCGATCTTTGTGATTTTGATTCTCACTCTATCATCAGGTTTAGTACCTCTTACGAAAGTAATCAACCCTCTTATCTTTGTAACACCCGAATCACCATTGCTACTCATGTCCAGGATAATTACATCATATTCTTCTCCCATTCTTACAGGATATCGAAACGATGAATCATGCATTGATCTTTTTTTAGAGACAAACATGTCATTCTCTTCAATAATCTTACGTCCATCATCTAAAGATCCATCTGCGGTATCCAAACTTACATAGATCTACATGTCCAGCTATTTCAATATTAAAAATATGGTATTTTCAGAACGAATAAGCTCGAAAAGAATTATTTTATTTAGGACTAATGTAAGAAAACATCAAATCGCTAATATCTGTAAACCATTTGTTAGAGCTCATCCATTGTAAATTTGTTATAACACATATTACACCTAAATTTCTCATTCCCGGGGTTACTTGATAGTACTTCAAGCTGACTCTTTGTCCTACATTTTGGACATTTACCATACACAGTCTTTCGTGGAATGAAAATAATAGGATTACGATGAATATAAATATTCTACTATGTCAAATTGCAGACTCGCATTTTACAAATCAGTTCTTGAAAATGAATGTGGATGTGATAAGGAAGCTAGAAGGGTTACTCTCGATTTAAACGATCACGCACAAATGAATTGCCTCATTATTTTTCTACCTAATGGAATAATCGGGTTTTATTAAATCTGCGATATCAACCCAGCATCTAGCAATCTCATCCATTGTGTATATAATATTTATAATCTTCAGCACAGATTGGTAATTTTCTTCGAGCTTTATATAATCATTTTTTATGAATGCAGATATTGCATCAAACTTATTGAAGAGAGTTACTACATGAGAAGACTTTTCAGTATCCTTGGTGATGAATCCTGATATGGATTTTTCCTGCATCTCCAAAATCAAGTAGTTTGCCTCGATGATTTTTTCATATTTTATTTCGTCAAGAAAACCTGATAATTGAGACGATAATCTCGAAATTAGATCTCCTGCATTTTCTAGGTGATTCGCAGCAATTCTATAGTCCAATATGTCGATATTACTAAGATCCAGACTAGAAGCAAGTCTACGATCCATCATTGCGGTTCTAATCAATCGAACAATCAAAAAGTACTGTCTGTTTACTTCATCATCTCTTCCCCTAACAAGGAGACCTATTCCACCATCCCTTGTTTTCATGGCATTAACTATATCCTTATGAGTGCCGCTGACAATGGAGCTCATTTGCTTTAATATTTTAGAGACGTTCAGAGAATGTGCATCGAGTAGAAATTGAATGGTCATATTTAGGCCGTCTTCATCTACAATTTCCAGCCCAATCAAATTTCTCATTGCTTTTTTTATTATTTCGCGATCTTCAAAATCGATCTGAGTTCTTCCTACAATCTTTATGATATCATAACCTAACAAGTACGCTCCATAAATCTGGTTAATCAATTTGTCATGTGAAAGATCAAGTAGATGAATAGCTATTTCCTTGGCCCGACTATTTCTATCGGCGGCCGGAAATATAGTAATAGAGTTGTCATCATTATTTTCAATCGATAGAATATCTCCTTTTTTAAGACCCATTGTCTTTATCCATTCAGCTGGTAATGACATAAGGACACTGCTCCCAATTTTTTGCAGCCGCCTCTCGTTTTGAAACATAATATATTTAAATGCATATAAATTAATTAAACATTATTCTTATATTTTTGGAAATATTATATTATGTACCAGATGACTTTAGAAATAGCTCCAACGATATCTATCGGAAAGGCGTACAGCCCGAGTCACATCACAGGCTTTTATAGCGAAATCAAAGATGAATCAATTGTGAAACATGGCTCTCTTGGAGCCGGAATTTCTATTAGCAAGGGTGTTACGACCGAGGTGGAACTCTATCGTCATGACAAGAATAATTTTAAGATTAGTATCAATGGTATGATTTCTAAAGACGCAATAGTTTCAAAATTCGTAATAAATGAGCTTCTGAAAAGGTCGAGAAAGAAGTACTTTGTAAAAGTAAATCACCAGGTTGATGTACCGATAGGTTATGGGCTCGGTACAAGTGGATCGGGAGCATTAAGTCTGTCATATGCGCTCAACCACGCTCTGTCTTTGGGTCTTTCAGATATCGAATCAGCTCAGATAGCTCATAAGGCAGAGATACATTGCAAGACGGGTTTAGGAACAGTACTGTCGGAGTACTACGGAGGATTATGCATTAGATTAAAAGGTGGTGCTCCAGGCATTGGGAAAACAAGAGTTCTAAAAATAAATAATTCCAAGGTTGCGATTTTCTGTTTTTCCCCTATTTTTACCAGATATTTCTTAGAAAGTATAGGAAGAATTTCAAATCACGGATGTATGAAAATGATGATGAAGATCCTGAAAACAAAAGAAATTATAGATTTCCTGGATCTTTCTTATGATTTTTCACAATCATTGAAATTTGTAGACAAGACCTGTAATAGCTTGATGGACCGATTAGCACAGAATGGCTTTCATAGTAGCGCGGCTCTATTTGGACAGACCGTTTTTACAATCGTGAAAGAAAATGAGTTAGAACAAATAAGAAAGATTTCAAGAAAATATCCTGCGAGGTTATTTGTTTCTGATATTGAAAATGAAGGTGCTAGATTAATTACAAAGCATGATACATAAAATACCTCCTACACATCCCAGGGCAAAATCGCTGATCATAAGAGAAAAACTAGTTGAGGGATTCAAAAATGGAATTGTTGTTCCAGAAGGATTGATTGCTCATGGCAGAGGCGAGGCTTTTGATTATTTGCTAGGGGAAAAGACTACAAAATATGCATACGAGGCTGAGAAAGTGGCAGTTTGTTTATTGTTGCTGTCAAATAAGTCAGTTATTTCTGTAAATGGTAACACGGCCGCTCTATGTGCAAAAGATTTAGTTAACTTGAGTAATATTACTAAATCCAAGATTGAGGTAAATCTATTTCACAAGAGTTTGACTAGATCCAAAGCAATTGCAAGGATGCTAAAAAAAGAAGACGCAAATGAGGTATTGGGATTGGACGCCAAATCAAGATCCACTTTACGGTATATTTCTAGTAATCGCAAATTTGTCGATAAGAATGGAATAATGAATTCTGATACTGTTTTTGTTGCGCTTGAAGATGGTGATAGAACCGAAAGTTTAGTGAAAATGGGCAAGAAGGTGATTTCTATCGATCTTAATCCACTATCACGTACGGCAATAGCATCTAATGTGACTATAGTTGATAATATTGTACGTGCAATGCCAAATATGATAAAGATCTCAAAACAATTGGTTAATAGGGATAGATCCTACTTGTCACAACAAATTAAGAATTTTGATAACATGCAAAATATGCACAAATCGTTGATAACGATAAGGAGAGGAGTTTGAAATGTCCCTACAAAAAAAATCAAAGATTACAATTTCTGAAATTCTGAGTAAGAAAAAAAATAAAGAGAAAATAACCATGTTGACTTCGTATGATTATTGCTTATCTCGCATATGCAATGAGACTGATTTGGACATGGTCTTGATAGGTGACAGTGCCGCAACTGTCATAATGGGATACAATTCGACAAGAAAAATAGGGATGGCCGAAATGTTGACATTTTGTAAAGGGGTAGTAAATGCGATAACAAGACAGGTTGTGGTTGCTGACATGCCATTTGGATCTTATCAAATGGGAAAGTCAATTTCAATAAAAAACGCGTTAAAATTCTTAAGATGTGGTTGCGACGCCGTCAAGCTTGAAGGCGGATTGGAAATTGTCAATATTATCAAAAATTTGACTGACTTGGGCATTCCAGTAATGGGACATATAGGATTGAAACCCCAGACTACTCCATTACATCACGGATATATTTCACAAGGGAAAACAGCAGAAGATGCACTTAAACTATTAAACGAAGCCAAGGTTTTAGAAGAAGCGGGAGTTTTTAGTATAGTTCTTGAAAAAGTTACCAGCGAAGTGGCGTCAGTGATTACACAAAGCGTAAATGTTCCCACTATTGGGATTGGATGTGGTCCTCATGTAGATGGGCAAGTACTTGTAACTCACGATATGCTGGGCCTGTATAGAGATTTTGAGCCCAAGTTTGTGAAAAGATATCTCAATTTATCAGAACAAATATTTAATGCTATAAAGGCATACGAAACTGATGTTAAATCTGGAAAGTTCCCACAGGAAGAACATATGTATCACATGACGGAAGAAGAATTTGCAAAACTGGAAAGAATGCTAAAAAGGGCTTGATATGAATAATTCAAACGAGAATTCTCAAAATAAGAAACATATTTCAAAGGAAATTATTGGTACGCAAAGCAATGTTCTGAAAGGAAAGAAAATTGTGCTGTGTATCACAGCCAGTGTAGCTGCCTACAAGGCAATAGATCTCAGCAGGACACTGATGCGTAATGGTGCCGAAGTATTTGCGGTAATGTCGAAGTCGACCAAATCCAAATTACTAAGTGAGGAAATGATGAATTGGGCCACTGGAAACAAAACTGTATCTGAACTAACCTCAGACTTGGAACATATTGCTCTTGCCAATTACGGTAAATCAGATATTGTAATCGTGTATCCGTGCACAGCCAATACTTTGGGGAAATTTGCAAATGGGATTGAAGATAATCCAGTAACAACTGTATTGAGTGTAGCTTTTGGATCAGGAATACCTATTGTAATTGCTCCCGCAATGCACGAGGCCATGTATGAAAATATTATCATCATGGAAAATATCAAAAAACTAAAGTCATTAGGCGTATCTATTTTAGAACCATCAATTACAGAGGATAAAGCAAAAGTAATCTCTGCCGATAAGGTAGTACAATTTGTAATCAATAAAATTACAACACCTAAGGCAAGAATGAAGTCGAAAATAAATGTCTTGGTAACAGCGGGTTCAACTGTTGAATATATTGATTCAATCAGAATCTTAACCAACTTGAGTTCTGGGAAAATGGGAATGAATATTGCACAACAATGTCTGGATAAAGGTTTCAACGTAACCTTTGTTTATGGTCACGGGTCCTTGAATATCCCAGATGATCCAAGAATGGAAAATATAAAAATCAAGACCACTGAGGAGATGTTAAAAACTGTGAAAGATAGAATCTTGGATGAAAAACAACATGTTGTTTTTCATACTGCTGCAGTAGCTGATTTTTCGATAGCACATAGTAATAGGACGATACCTAATAAGCTGGATACTCGAAATGGGACTAAAACTATTAAACTTGTTCCAACCCCAAAAATTGTCGATAAAATAAAACAATTTGATAGAAATATTTTTTTGGTAGCGTTCAAAGCTGAATATGGAATTTCAAAAGAACTGTTAATAAAAAAAGCATTCGATAAACTTGATGAGTGTAATGGTAACCTAATAGTAGCCAATGATGTATCAAGAAAAGGATGTGATTTTGGATCTGATACAAATGAGGTTTACATAATAGATAAAGAAAGGAAAATAATCCATATTCCACTTCGATCGAAGAAGGAGATAGCAAGTCAATTAATAGAGATTGTTTGCAAAAAGCTTGATATTCCTTGATTGATTAGTTTTAGTTACAAAATTAGTAACTCTTTGGAAAATTTGGTCAGAGTTAAATTAGTAATGCTTTTTTCATTAACCAAAACTGTATCTTCAATCCTGACTCCAAACTTCGAATATATGTAAATACCGGGTTCAACAGTTACAACCATACCTTTTGATAATTTCTTTGGTTCGTTTGGACGTATCCATGGCTGTTCATGAACTTCCAAGCCAACTCCATGACCTGTAGAATGAATAAAATTATCGCCATAACCGCTTTTTGAAATTAAATTGCGACAAGCAGTATCTACTTTTCCACATTCAACTCCTTGTTCTACACTTTCGAGTCCTTGCTGTTGGGACTTCTTGACAAGATCATACACCTGACTCATTTCATGGCTAACATTACCTAGCGCAAAGGTACGGGTTGCGTCGGAAATATATCCATCGTACCTTAGAGTTAAGTCAACAACAATGAAATCTCCGTCTATAAATTCTCTCTTTGAAGTTTCGAAATGAGGCAGGGCACTATTAGCCCCACCAGCAATTATGAAGGGATTCAAAGTAAATGGATAACACGTTGAAGTTCCTTCAAGTTTCATAGCTTCATATAGTAACTTTGCCTGAAGTTGTTTTTCCGTTACGCCTTTCCTTATCTCCTCGCTACATACTTGATATAGTTTGTCAATTATTTCTGATGCCCTCCTGATTTTCTGAATTTCAGAGTCATCTTTGAACATTCTTGCGTTATGAAACGGATATTCATTTATGACAAAATTACTGTTATCTGTATATGGTAAAATAGATTGAACTGTTTCATACTCGCTGCAATCAGAATAGAATCTGTGTTTTGGTAAGTAGGGTATTACTGATTTAATGAGTCCAGTCCCCCGCTCGGCTGTTATAATTTCCGAGTATTTAGATTCATTCATGGCCCTAGTGCTTTCTAATTTGGGAACAAATAATTTGATCCCGTCATGGGTGCATAAGGCCACAGATTCACCCCAAAAACCAGTTAGGTAGAATATATTTTCTGGCTTGAAAACCATCAATGCGTTAAATCCATTGCCTAGAGTATCAAGGATATTTTTCGCACGTTCTTTAAGCATGATTTAATGCAAATTATAGTCTTAGTATATATGTTTTAACAATATCAAAAATCATGATATATTGTTGTCTTTCTATTGGTCAAAGAATGGGGCACTTTTTCTTTCAAGCACGTAAATTTAAATTTTAAATTCAGGTATTCATTACTTATTCTTAATATTTGTTGCTCATTCATAAATGAATGGCAGAAAACGAAGACGAAAATATAATCAAAAAAGCGGAGGAAGATAAACGAGATCTCGGAGGAGAAGAGAGTCCGCCTATTACAGATCCGGAGGAAAACCTTCGAGAAGCAGAGGAAAACCTTCGAGAAGAAGCGGGGAAAATGGTTGACACTAATGAGAAGCCAAGCGATACCATGGCGCCCGAAAACATTGCAGAACATGAGCCTACTATAGTCAATAGAGATCAGGATATGCCAGAGAAAGTTGAAAAGAGAATTGGAGGTACTACCATACCTGGCATACTAGCCCGCAAGCCCATATTAATAATCTTAATTATAGGGGCAATAGTATTGGGCGGTTTTTTGGTTTACTCACAGATTCAATTAAGTAACCAATCATATAAAGTTGAGAACTATAACGCGCTTTGGAATCAATCCTTAGTAGATCTTCGTGGTGGAAACGCATCAATAGTTGAATATTGTAACAGCCCTGTTCATGATGAGGACCTATGCAATCGATTTATGAATCTACAATACATCGATTGAAATTATATCAACTGAGTATTTTTTAGTTTGTTACCTCCTGTAAATAAGGCAAACTAACACACGATCATATAACCGTCGGTGGGAATTCGTAGTATTTTACTACGTAATAGTACTAATTATTTTATATTTTGTTGGCCTAATTAGAATAACGTCATGAGTCCAGATTGGTGGGACCCGCAGAATTTGGCATTAGGTCCCGCCATTCGCCATTTAACTGTTATATAATTTGTAGTCAATAAAAAATGACGTATAACACCGTATTATGTTCCGCTGGTGGGATTCAGGTTATTAGAGCATTCCGCTTCGTAGTCCCACCAATACTGATCACATATCTAACCATGATTTCATTATCGCTGTGGATCGCCAATATTCGGCACTCGATAATTGCAGTTAGATAAATAATATGTTAATCATAATAAAATAGGTCTAATCACTGATAATAAACTCGAATAGTTTTCAATTGATATCTCTCACTATGTGCATATGCATGCTTATCTTTCTAAATCTCCAGACAACTGATTATGCCAATGCTCAACTTAGAGGAAATATGACTTTGAAATGTAATCCGGGAGGAGAGTGTATTACTGAAATTTGTATTGATGATCAATCTTGCGATACGATAATGTCAGACTCAAGTAATGGTACTGACCTTCGGGAATTTTTGGAGAATAAAACTAAAGTTACCTTTATTCCTCGAGAAATAATTTGATAAACGTCAGTCCATGAAGTCATATATTCTTGTTCACGATAATCCAGCCGGCGGTCTCCTTATTGGTCGAACATTTGCGACAGCACTCATTCAGACTAAAACCAGTCTTAATAATTTATATAAGTTTTAATGTCCAACCTATCCTTGGACAGAAAGTGATTCATTCAAAACATGACTAATCTATCTTTAAGGTGGACAGTGATAACAGTTTTTGTGTTAATTGGTATATTTGGAATTAATTTTATTATCTTAAGATCTTGGGGAGTTGACATAAAAGGAACACAGGGTGCTGATACTATGCAAGGAACTGCAACTGATGATGATATTAGAGGATACAATGGAGACGATATAATAAACGGATTGCAAGGTAGTGATGAAATAGAAGGACAACAAGGCAATGATTTGCTGAATGGTTCTGATGGAAACGATTACCTAACAGGTGGAGGTGGATTCGATACTTTAGACGGGGGACCGGGGAGTGATGAATTGAATGGAGAAATTGATCGAGATAGTCTATTCGGCGGAACTGAAAATGATGTGTTGTATGGTGGATTAGGAAATGATATTCTTGATGGTGGACAAGGTGATGATCGTCTGTATGGCGGACCTGGTAACGACACATTGAAAGGAGGTCCAGGTGGAGACTACTTTAGATGTGGCTCAGGAATTGATAGGATAGGAACGTTTAGCCCAGCCGACGGCGACCATGAGTTTGGTGACTGTGAGATAAAGTAGCGTTAGAATATGAGCATGCAAGAAGTCTGCACCTATTCCCACCATAAAAGAGAGAACCATAGTGTGCTTGTACAATACGATCTATTAAGAGGTGTAAATTATGTCTGATGAATTTCTGAAGGCTCTGTATAGGATCTCCGATGGAGAGTACAAGATCATTGAAATGTACAAAGTAGGTAAAGACATTGGTATACCAAATACACAGCTAGACGATATTGTCAATGATCTATCTAATATAGGGTTGATAAAAAAATTGGAGAAACTAAATTACTCCTAACTTTCGAAGGCAAACAAGAGGTTGAAAGTTCAAAAACGAGTTAGAGTTCTATTCTCTGCGTCTTAATTTCAATGCTGATTAAGAAGATGAGCGCAATCCTTACTACCTCGAGGATTGTATTATCGTATAGAAAATTAACATGTAACAATATCTCATACAGTTTTATGCAACCCTTTTTATATAAGAAACCTGTTCGGTAATTTAACGAATAAATTGAAGTGTCCGTGTTGCAAAGAAAACGTAGATTCGCCTAATCCATTTCTAGACATTTATGTATGCAACGGATGTTACCATAAACTGATATCTAAGGTCTATTATTCGAACCGCCTTTAGTCGTTCTATTTTGCTTTCCACCTGTGGGATCATCCATAGGCGTCTGACAATAAGATCAACTATCCGGTTTTAGTCCTGGATTTTTCATTAAATGCTAGAATAAAGTCTTGCTTTTTCATGCCATGTGCATTGAAAACGTGATTTTCGCCCTCTGCAAAGATTTCGTAGTCACTCTCTGCTTGCACGACATAATCACAATCAAATCCAGCATCTCGACATGAAAATGATCTCATGTTAAATATCGTTCAGTAAACTATAAAAGAGTTAGTTCATATTGTTTGAGTCTTAGTCATTGCTTATCTGAAGTTAACCTGTTACTATGTCTAGTCTAACACTAATACCAACAAATTTTAACAATTTGCGACGTTATCTCTGTCTTTTCAAACTAGTTTTTTGCATATTTTTTTGTCGTTTTATTTTGGTTAGGACATATTTCAAAAGAACCATTTGATCCGTAAATCCATTCTTTTTCCAAACTAGTTTATAGACTACAAGCGATATCAGATACCACATTATAGAGTTGACAATTATGGTCACAGCGAAGCCTAAGAAGTAAGACATTATTATTCCAGTTATTGTACCGCCTATTAGAAACGGAATTTGTCGTTTAATAGCGGACACTACCTCACGATTCATACTATAACAACTAATACACAACAAGTCTTAATAGGAAGATTTCAAGTAACAGGGATCGCAATAGAATTCAACTAGTTATCTGAATATATTGAAAAAAATATTTGGAAGAGAAAGGTTACTTTGAGGCATTCGTGAGTTTTTCACTGGCGTTACCAAGTAAATTTCCTATGCCACCGGCGATCTTCTTGCCTACGTCTTCAGTCCCGTTCATGATTTTTCCTCCTAAATCACTGGCATTCTTCCCTAATTCCGAACCAGTTTGGTTTATTGCCGCACTTGCATTTCCCGCTGCATTTGAAGCGTTAGAGGTCAAGTTCTGAGCGTAAGCGGCTGACGAATAAATCAATGCAAACGCCAATGCTATGGCCACAGCGCTAAGATAAGTATAGTTTTTCATCAAATAGAATTGAACAACAATGTTTTAATATGTTATAGAATCAATTGCGATTGAATTATTCTATAAGATTTAAAATCATTTTATATTTTGTTGCTAATTGACTGGTAACGTCACAGACATTATACACCCGCCGGTGAGATAGCAGGTTCCATTCATCACCCGCCGGTGACTTGTTATTATTCTTTGTATCTTAATCATTATTACTACAATACAATGTAGGAATGATGGGATGTGATTTCCAGTTCCATCCCATCAGTGTTGTTATGTTTCTATGTTAACAGTGACCAATTATGAGTAAAACCACTTTCCTTTGATAAAAGTTAGTATAAATGCAAATATTTTTAATAATCTGGTTTTATGATTCAATCAATTGGTAATAGTAAACAATATATCTTAATAACAAAGTGTTATTAGGAGGCACGTCTCATATAATAGATGAAGACTGGAAATCACGGAGTGGTAGCAAGATGAGACGTTCCTTTGTCACTCGCTAAATTAGTTGCAATTGTTGACGATGAGCAAGACATTACGACACTTTTTCATGACGCCTTAAGGAGTATAAACGGTATAACCGTATTCGCTTTTACAGATTCTATATTAGCGCTTGAACATTTTCAGAAGAACAAAGATGCTTATGCGTTAGTAATATCCGACTTTACAATGCCAAGATTAAATGGTATGGATTTATTGAGAAAAATGAAGGAGTTGAAAAAGTATGTAAGAACAGTATTGATGACTGCCTTTGAAATAGAGGATACTATGTTTCGTGATTACACTAAAAAGGAAATTATAAACGGATTTTTTCAGAAGCCAGTAAGATTAACTAATCTTATCGAAGTGGTCAATACGCAGTTACATTCCTACGAAATGCAGAAGACATATCCTTTCCAGCGTTCCCACTGATTGACGAGAGAAATGCCACGGAAGTAATACACATATCCCCTAAATTAGACCTGAGGATAGGGCTTCTCTCTAACTAGATCTAACATGTCGTTTTCTATCTGCTGTAGTCTTGCAGGTTTTAATAATACTTTTAGTTTCTTCCCGTCAAATATTCGATGTTTAGACAATTCAGACTCTAGATATTCATTAGCAGTAACAAAGAGCCATTATCTTTAATTTTTCATTATTTAGTGAAAGGTCCATACTAAAAATTGACCAACATAGTTTATACCACTTGGCTTATCTAACCACTTAATATTTGATCTTATCTTGTGGGAAAGGAGGAGAATGACCAGTCTTTATCATATATTGATTTAACAAACGAAGTTAAAGTTCCTTCCAAGAAATCATTTGTTATTTCATCTTTTTTATACGGACCTAGGGTTCCACCTCTACCACCTCCTGATGGCGTAAATACACTCTGATAAATAGAAATAGACTCTCCCTTAGTAGTAAATCTATTTCTGAATAACTAGCATAATTTGACGGAAATCCAACTCGCAAGCATATGCTCGGTTCTTCCAATTTACTGTATACGTTTGAGGGTTTCACGAAAATTTGGCATTGTTGACCTTTGCTGACTAAGAACTCCTTGTATTTGTCCATAATTGGCTTAATTTGTTCTAATGAGAAAGTTTTGAACTGCTCTTTAAAGTCTTCATCACTTTGCTTTTTTTCAACCTTTTGTTTTTTCATCTCGTCTTTTGCCTGGTTAAATTTATTTATTAATGGACCCAATTCCTTTTCAAGATCAACCATTGTAGGAATTTAATTCTATTACAGAATTTAACTTTTTTACTTTATATTACTACTTTTGTTCGTATATATTCTTGAATAGATTTCATATAATAGGTAAGAGTGTTTTGGAACTCACCTCCCATCGGATTTGAACTCAACCGTTACATATTTTTAATATTTGTTGTTCACTCATAAATCAATGGCAGAAGACGAAGACGTAAATATAATTGAAAAAGCGGAGAAAAAGAGAAATGGGAATAGGAGACCAGAATCCGCATAATAGAAAGAAGGAAAAGATGGAAAAGAAAGTGATCCCACCAAATACAAGAGAACATCATATAAAAAATTTAAATGAAAATGCCGGATTAGATGAAAACGATAATTATATTCATAGAAGAATGCAAGATCAAGAGTATATAAAGAAGGAAAAGGTGAAAAATAAAAATTATCCCGAAAAAGAAGGTCTTAACACAGTTATCGGTTACACTAAATATGCAGTAGGCGGAGAATCCAAAGAAGTTCCAGCATCAGCATTAGATGAAAACGATAATTTTGTTCATAGAAGAGAGCAGAATCAGCCAAAACAAATGAAGAGTAGAAAGAAGAAGTAAAGAAGTTCGAATTTGTCTTAAGACGCACTAACTTACAGGGCAAGCGTCTTAGTTTGTTAGGCCAGTTATTTCAAGATGTTGAACTGTTTTATAATTTATTGATGATAATAAATTACTCTAATCCATAGGACTTTTTCAGTCTGGTGGGCCGGCTTATCAAATACAATTTTTGGCCCATCAGTTTTAATTATATTTTTAAACCTTATATCAAACAAAATTATATTTGGTGTAATGGTAAAATTTCATACGGACCAAGCCGTACCTTCTACAGGCACATACCATTTTGCGGGGCATATGGAAAACAGCGCATGTCAGCCCACGGAAAACGAAAAAAGAATACAAATAGTCGCTGGAGAAATTTTTCCACCTTGCTTACACTGCAAAACTGGTGCATTTTGGGAAATCAGACTGTAAACGTCAAGACAAATTATGAGTATTGAATTTGTTCCTGTTGGCTGGACCATACAATGCCCTCCTCCCCTTACTAGTGATTTAGATCAAAAAATTGAATCGGTCAATCAACAAAGTCGGACATAGTTGTTTGTCTCCCCTTCCTGCCTGATTTTCTTTCGCTAAAGTTAATCCTAGCCTCTAGTTCTAATTCTCGGCTTATTTTTCCAATATTTACATTTTCAAAAGATAAACTTTCTAAATCCATATTCTGTCGAAAGATATCAACAGTTCCTGGGCCGTATCCACCATAATGATTATTTGCTGCCACTATTGCTATTTTGACATCTTTTTCATTTTGTTTTATTTCTTTCATTTTATTGGCCCAGTTTCTAATCTCTACAGTTCTATCAATCTGTAATTTTCCGAATTGATCATCAGATAACCTTCTATCGCCTATTAGTCTTAGATAAACAAAATCAGATGTTACTATTGGAGGAGTTTGTAATCTATCCATCTGACTCCAGACCATTGCAATATTGTTATTTTTAAAAAAGTTGTATGCTAAATCACTAAACCACGATGAATGTCTTACCTCTACCGCATATCTGAAATCTCCTTCAAAGAAAAAATCATGACTATTAAAATCTTCCAATCCTTCCTTAAGTTTGTACGAAGGGGGCAACTGTATCAGTAACGCTAATAGTTTGTCTTTGAGGGGTTCCATTCTTTTGTAAAATAATTCCAAATCCTTTTCTACATTTTTAAATTTTTTATCATGAGTTATTATTTTGGGAAACTTTGCGGTAAACCTAAAATTATCTGGAGTTCTTTTACTCCAATTCCTCACCATCAATTCACTGGGTATATTATAAAAAGTAGAATCGATCTCTACATAGTCAAAAATTTGAGAATAATAAGGTAACCATGCTTTATTCTCTATATTATTAGGGTAGAATGGGCCCTCCCAGGATGAATAAGTCCAACCTGAACATCCAACATATAGACGCATAGCCAATAGTTTATGGTCTGTTTCTGAATATAAATTGAGAAACTTTATCTTAAAATATTGTGAACATTGTAAGGAAGTATTGAGGATGATATTTGGACAAGGTGAACTAGAAATAAAATGAGAAAGATAAAATGGGGTTCTCTAAATTCTCATCATCTGGCAATTAGACATTTAACAGATCAAACTATAGGAATAGGCGAAATTTTCGCAATTTTGGCACTTGCGATACCAACGACTGCAATAATATTGATGTTTGTGTTAGAAAAGTGGTAAGATAATAATTACTTAGGAAAAACTTTTCTATCACTTGAAGAAATAGCATTTGTTGGGTCTTAAACTCTCTTTACCGACAACAATTTTGACGTTCGTGCAACAATATCACAGAGAATATCAATGAATCCTACTCCCAATTTTGCAGTAATCGCGGTGAGAAACTTGATTATAATGATAAAGGCAAAAACGTATAATCAAATGCTAAACCGAAAGAGATACAACCGTGAGATCACTGCCGAACAGATGATGTCGTTTGCATACTCGAGATTTTTATTAACATGGTATCAAGAATAACGGTTTTAGCACTTGTTGTTAGTTATCCTTTAAACTCGGCTGATTTTTTAAATTTGAAATTGGCCTATTTACGGAAATTCAAGTACCCATTTGATTAGAGGATTCTTGCCCGGAAAATGCCAGAAATTCTGCAATCAATTTTATAACAAATGCTATGCCACCTACAATACCAATAGCTAGAAGTACTAGTCTGAGGTGAGTCAAATAATCATCTTTACTGGTTTTTTTTGCTAGTTTTAATACTTGAATTATATCCAACACCTTATGTTGTATGAAAGACAAAAGTTCAGCTTTAATCACATTATTGAATATTTGAATCTATCGATGTTTTTATAACAATAACTTGAAACCTTATGTGTTGATCCTGATCCCGAGTACCTGCTTAAAGTTATCGTACTTATTGTCGGAGTATGAAACTTGACCTCGAAATCCTTAGTAGTGTATAATAATCTCGCTTTGGCTTGAATTGATAGAAATAATATTAATGAATAAAGGATACAAGATAAGCATCCGCATACTGGACGTTTATGAGTACCGAAGTATCCATTGAAACTAATTCAAAACTTGTAGTAGACCACCTTACTTATATTAACTATTTTTATAATTTGTTGCTCATAGATAATTAATAATGGGTAATCAGAAAGGAAATAGAAGCAGACATAGTAACACCAATACTGATAGAAATAGAAACGATTCGAATGCGAATCTGACTGAGGAAGAAAGAAAAGCAAAGGCTGCTAGAGAGGCTGCAAATAGGGATACAGATAATGAATCTCCTAATCATAGAGAAGCAGCATTGAACAGGAAGCGAAATACCTTAAATGACCAGAATGCTAACTCGAATCAACAAGAAACATATAGACAGTCTGTCTAATCTACATTTTTTGAATCGTTACCAGTTCAGTCAAAGCCTTTGAGAAAACACAAATCAAACGTTTGTGAAAAAATATAAAACCCGTCAAGAGATTAATTACAATCGATATAAACTACTTAGCAATTTTAAATATCAAGCATTTACATTTTTTGCATTCTGATAGGTTGTTCCTGGCTGCCTTTCGGAAATGATGTAGTCTTCGATGCCCGCAGACACACTTGTCAAATTGACTCAATTAAACTATGTTTAGATTTTCAATTTATTAAAAATATCTTCGCTCCTCCGGCTCTTCCTAGTGTTGCAGGTATTAAATTCAATACTTGATCATAATGATTGTGGGTCGAACAGTTCCTTCTTATCGAATTGCTACTGAAATTGAAAGAAACAGGTGGAAAATATTCAGGCTAAGATTGCCCAAAAAAGAAAGGAAGAGATTTGATGAAATGTTTGATTATTCACGATTGTATAATTCTGCCGGTAGCAATGCCTGCAGACCTCTGTTGATTCATCCGATTCTAATGTCAATTGTTTTTGAAAACTATAGGTGATTAGATGTAATACAAAGATCGGCCTCAAAACTTAAGGAGGAGTCAAGTACTAATTAGGTTAATGAGCGAAAATGTCAAATCTATATTCAAAAGGGCATTGGTTCACTATATCAGAGTATTAATGAAACTTCAGGAAGATAAGGACTTGGAATTTAGTAACGATATCTTTCAAGTAAGTATTCAAGGAAAAATTGATAAAATAGATGATATCATAAAAGGTCTAGATTCTCCATTGATTCACGATACTTTGGATCAAAATAGGGAATTACTCTGCCATGCTTTACAGAGTTACATAGAAGGATTAGAGAAAATGAAAGAGTTAATTAATTCAAAACTTCAAAGTTCTGAACCTTCCCTTCCGGCTATCAAATTCGCCAACGCTGAAAATGAAATAGAACTTGCAAAAAGAATACAAAACGATTCGTGTTTCGAGGAAGGCTACAAGTAAATCCCAGATTGGATTAGTTTTGTTATGCGGTGGGAGGAAAAGTTAGCCTTGCCGGGCTTTCTCTCGATCCTCCCATCATTTTAAGGAAAATTTTTATTATGTTATTCACGAATAAATTTATCCGTCTCCTCCCATCAGATTTGAATTATTTTACCTCTGTTGCCTAATGACTCATGTATAAAAGCATTTTAGAATTCTTTTATATTCAGTTTTTTCTTAATAGAAATACGAACAATTTGCATACAATAATGATCATGCTGGCTATCGTAGCATCAGTTGGAATAATCGGTAATTACTTAGTTGAGTCAGTAGATGCTTGGCACGCCGAATTTTCAAGTAAAAAGGAATGTAGAGATGCCGTCATTGAAGTAACTGGAAATAAAACCGGAGAAGCAAACAGAATTTGCGAAAGGCTTATCCCACATGAATAATGTGCTAACCTGATATTATATCGACTTGCGCTTTCTATCCTTTTCATACCCCCCATCAAATTTGTCCTCTATCGATAGGGAATTGATATCTTCTTGTATGTACATTATAATGTATAATGTCGAGTAACGGACCATCAGAATCTAAAGGAAGAAGGAACAGGTGTGAAATATGCGGTCTAATATTCGGGGATTCTTATGCCTTAAATTATCATAAGTCAATTGAGCATGGTCGGGACAAAAAGTCTCCCCCAGGTGAAACTTGACTCGCGAATTTTTATAAACTCTTGAATTTTTAACATATGCAACGAACTTCCAACATGTGTCAAGCCTTAAGACCGATCATTACCTAATTGTTTTAGAGTGTATACCCTTAAAAACTTAGAAAATTCTACTATATGCCAGTTCTTTAGTAGAAGAATAAAAGTAGCGTCAGTAGTCGTTTCTATTTCTGCAATTATATTTGCATTATTGTTCTTTTCCTTGGTAAATAATTGATTTAGTCTGTAAGATATTAGACAATGAATTACGAATATTGGATTGGATATTTTACCAAGTGTGTAAAGATCAACAAGGTTCATTAGTAATAAGACTCAGATAGCAAAACAAATGGGAGATATGAACTTTAGACGGTTAATCGCTTATAGTATAATATTTCCTAGAATACTAGACAATTTCAACATGATATTACTAAATGAAATAGAAGAAAGAAGAAAAAAATATAGTAGTAAAGTTTAGTAACAATTTATAAAAAAGTTATTAATTCTATGTTGTTCTACCTTCAATATGAAAGGTCTGAATATGATTCTGCTTACCTCTGTGGTTATCCTTTCTAATCGATCATGATCTGGAGGATTCCTTTTGTTATGAAACCCAAAAGAAGTGCGAAATTGAGCGAAAAAGTGCTTAATAGCAGAAGGTAAATGTTATAGGGATATAGATTAGAAAATTATTTCTACGATAATAAATATACGGATTCACTGATGGGAGGGCTTTTTCTGTTACTGTCGTGGAATATTTGTAAACGGATACGTTTGCAATTGTTCCCTCCTGTCAGACTATAAACCGTTATAAGTTTATTTGACTTTTATATTTCATGCAGATACATAATATCTGCCTGAATTGCGGACACAGAAAAGAAGAACATAGTCCAGATGGTTCTAGATGTCATAACGACTTTTGCCCTTGTCGGGGATATAGAACAACATTTTTGGAATACGGGTCGAGCCCATAAGTTTAATATTTTTATCTATTGCCACAAGTCTACGAATTTTCTTGTTGTTCATAATCTTAGTTGCGTCATTTATGGATGCGGACTCTTCGATAGTAATTATAGGTTTACTCATAAGTGTACTAAGCGGAGTCTGGAGCAAATTTGGATCTAGTTTACCCAAAATTCGAACTACATCACGCTCCGTAATTATACCCAATACCCAAAGGACCGCGGTTCCTGTCATGAGAAACAATTATTACAGAGCCAATATTGTTCGCGTACATTATATTGCATGCACTCATAATATTTTGATCTTCAAAATCAGTTTGTACTCTTTGGATTCATTAGATTTGATACCGAGATCTCTTCTGAGTGCATTTATGTATACTTATAAATTGTGATATTTATTTATGGTGCCGCCGGAGAATAATTAAGATTCCGTTACTACTTGCAATTTGGATATTTTTGAATAGATTTAATGCAATGATTTTATATAAGGCAGCAGTGATTTAGCGATTACATTTTCATCGATATCGCGATGAGCAAATTCATGCTGAAAGAACTCTAAAATCGATATCTGCTATTAATTCTCTTCTCATTTCGTCAAATCCTTCAAATAGACTATTCCGCCGACCCAAAGGCCTATTGCCGAAGAATCGATTAAACCAGTCGAAAGGCTCTATACTCTTGTGTTTTTAGAACTAATCTTATTTATTAAACCACTTTTACGCATAGTTTAATACTTAATAATACCCGACAAGTAGAATAATATGACTTGTTCCAGAAAATATATACAAGAACTGAAGGATTTCATGAAATTGCTCCTAAGTGGGCAAATAAGATCATGGGTATGAGACAAGTAGGGTTTCCGTTTCCATTCTCATTGGCTTGGTGGAGACTTTACTTTACTTTAGATAGTCCTTCGAAATGCATAGTAGGGGAAGCACATGGTTTTTCTTCCCATTATGAAAATGAATGTGTAGAATGCGATAGATTGGGTTGGGAATTTGGACACTCCTTTTTAATACGATCAATAAAAAAATTCGACGACAACATCGAAGAGTTTGTGATCCATTGGAATGATAAACACATATCAGAGAAAGAAATGAAGTAACGTTAGTTGAATTATCATATGATTTTTTTAGGAACACATCATTATCGTTATTAGTAACGTGATAAGTTTGAATATGAATAAATCTAAAAAATCCATTTTTGTTGTTTCAATATATTTGCTTTCAGTAATAGTAATGATGAATGTTAGTAACAATTCACTTGGAGCAGTACAGGAATTATCAGAAATTCCAGAGGCAAAGTCTATTTATGATACAGAAACTATGCATTTACCGAAATCCATTGGTTATTTCGTTGTTCTCATAGCTAATGAAGCTCATGAGGATTGGTCTGAAGAAAAGCATAAGCTCCTCACGGACCATAATCCATATTTCGTACCAACTCACATAGTTCTTCCCAAAGGAACAGCAATTGTATTCCTCAATGCAGATGCTCCTTGGAATACACCTCATCCTCACACGATAAATCTGGAAGATAGCTCTGGAAATGTAATTTATTCCACTGGAAAAATGGAGTATGCTGATGCATCGGATTCAAAAGTATTGCCATCAGGAAATTACTCTATTATTGATACTGAGTATGATTGGATGAAAGGCAGCATCACTGTGACAGAAGAAAACTCTACTGGAAACGAGATAGTGGGCGGATTTTATTCTCCATCTCATGAAGTATCAAATAAGTTAGATAATGATGGAATAGTGCACCCAGGGTGGTTGGGTTATTATGAAAGCGAATTCCCAAAGAACGGCTTTAATATTCTAAGCAAGCACAATTTCAACTATAATACTTGCTCTTATTGTGAGGGCAAATTCTGGCCTGATAATAAGACGGGTGAACATACGCTGCTCATCTTTAGTACAAATCAACCCCTTATAGAGGCAATAGGAAAACTGCAAAAACTAATCAAGGATAACGTGTACATTTGAAATAATCCATCTTCTATCTTTTCGTCATTACCTTCTAGAAATCAAAGCATTTTTGATATTTCATCTTCATAACACCCGCTCCCTCCTAGGTATGTTCCCCATTATAAAATAAAACGAGTAAGCTATACGATGGGTTGTAGACGTATTTGTGATGAAATAGGGATATTAGGTGCAAGATACAGCGATGGGGTAAAATATTGTAGAAGATGTTCGGTGTATTTTTTTCATGATGGCTCGTTTTGCCCTTGTTGTCATCTTCACCTCAGATCCAAACCAATCAGATCACGAAAGTAAAGTCTAATACGACAATTATGATTGCGTGATATTGGAAGATCATACAAATCTTAACAGAACCGGAAAAAGGTTTTAGGACCATCATAGGATAGAATATAGCATGAATGAGAATAGTCTTGAAATTGCTACCTTTGCTGCTGGCTGTTTCTGGGGTGTTGAGGATGAGTTGATGAAGGTAAGCGGAGTAAAATCAACAAGAGTTGGATACACCGGAGGGAATCTTACGAATCCAACATACGAGGATGTTTGTACCGATAGAACAGGACATGCTGAAGCCATACAGCTAAAGTACGATCCTAAAGAAATTTCGTATAAAGAGCTACTAGAATTATTTTGGTCATTACACAATCCAACTACTATAAATAGACAAGGTCCTGACATAGGAACCCAGTATCGTTCTTCAGTATTCTTTCATACTCCAGAGCAGGAGAAAATTGCTAAACGAGTGAAACAAGAGCTGGATGGTTCGAAGTTTCAGAACAAAATAGTTACCGAAATTGTTCCAGCATCTATATTTTATCCAGCGGAAGAGTATCATCAAAAGTATTATCAGAAGATAGGAGGAGGTAGTTGTTATAAAAAATGAAGTTATGCGAATGCGGCAGATCGTAGGAACAGAAGTCCAACGAGATTAAAATGTTGATGGAAGTACTTGCTTAACATCTGAAGTATGCATAATGCAGATTCTCATGACTTATCAGATCCTTATATAATTTGTTGTTCATCATGTATTAACGCCTAAACATAACTGGTGGGTTACTGTTGGTTGCTGTTCTTGTTTCATTAACCAAATCTCCCACCAGTAATAATACTCAATACATCCTGATATGCTATGGTTTTACGTACCCTCTTTCTTTTTGACCTAGAATCTATTTGACAATGGTTTGACTTTGTTCCCGCATAAACTGTGCAAGATAATATCTTCCTCCTGTACCTTTTCCTGTAGTTCCAGAATCTTTCCAGCCCCCAAAGGATTGACGTCCCACCATCGCACCTGTCGTGGAACTTTTTTTCCTGTTTACATAAACAACTCCCGCTTCGATATCCTGAAGAAATTTTAAAATTTCCATCTTCCTCTTGCTATAAATTCCTGATGTAAGCCCATACTCTGATTGATTTGTCATCTTAATTGCATTGTCAAACTTGTCGTATTCCGTGATACACAAAATAGGAACAAATAGTTCCTTTTTTAGTAAAGAGTTATCTGTTGGCAATCTCTCTACGATCGTAGGTTGAACGTAATATCCATGTTTAAAGTCTTTATTTTTTATAACCGATCCTCCTGTTAAAATGTTACCATCATTTAAGGCAAGTTTAGAAAACTTTTTGAAATTATTGTATGCATTCAGGTTTATTACTGGTCCTACGAAACTATCTCGCTCTTTAGGATTTTCTACTATCAGCTTTTTTGTTTTTTCGACCAGTTTTGACAAAAATTCAGATTTAACATTCTTTTGAACATAAACACGCGAACACGCACTGCATTTTTGTCCTGAAAATGAAAATGCAGCCTTAGCGATACCTTCGGCTGCTATATCTAAATTTGCCGTATCAGTCACGATAGTTGCGTTTTTTCCTCCTAATTCGGCAATTATTGGACGAGCTTTTGTCTTACTTGATTCGCTCATTAACATATAGCCAACCTCTCTTGATCCGGTAAATACAATACCGGCCACATCTTTGCTTTCAATGATTATTTTACCTATTTCTGCACCTGATCCTGGAACAAAATTTATTACTCCATTAGGAATCCCAGCTTCAATCATAATTTGAACAATCTTATAACCTATGATTGGAGTATCGCTCGCTGGTTTTATAACAACCGTGTTACCGGTGATAAGTGCGCCAACACTCATCCCTACTAAAATTGCTGCAGGAAAATTAAATGGAGCAATAACAGCCCATACCCCGTATGGCTTCATTATACTTGTATTCTGTTCATTTTTACTACTTCCTTTTCTAGTAACGAATCCATTGTTTTTCTGCATCTCATCAGAATAGAACATGATAAAATCAATTGCTTCATCAATATCTGCTATTGATTCGTATCTATTCTTCCCGTTTTCGAACGTAAGCCACGCTGCTAACTCAAATTTACGTCGCTTCATAATGGCACCTATCTTCCTAAACAACTTTACTCTTTTTCTATAATCCATCATACTCCACTTTTCAAATGCAATGCTTGCCGCCTGAATTGCTTTTTTCGCATGGGTTGAGTTACCTTTCACAATGTATCCCAAAGTGAGTCTTCTGTCCGTTGGAGAACTCCGAATCATAGTTTGTGAAGTAGATATTCTTTTACCGTCAATAAGAATAGGATAAGTTTTTCCAAATTCCGAAGAAACCTGACTAATCGCATTATCATATAATTTATGAAATCGATACTCCTGATTAGCATCAAGAAAGGTCTGAAGTGTATCTTCGTTTTTAAATACCATGCTGTTTATCCCACACACTCACTAATTAAAAAGCTCAAAATGGCACATTCATCCTGGGAGTGCTGAATGATGTACATTAATTGAATCGAGTAACTATAAGGAATCAAGATTCTATAAGGGATCTGGCAAGTAAAAATATATTTCTTTTTCTCTCCTTAAGTCTTCTTAAGGAATAGTGTAGCCATTTTTCACCATAGGGCATGTACTCTGATACCACATATCCATCATTAACTAATTGTTGCTTTAACTCATCGCGTACTCCTTTCAATAATTGAAACTGTAGGTTTTTCATTTTTGTCGATCCTTTAGTAGATAATGCCAATGCTTCGTCAATAAGGTTAGAATCATGAGTTGCAATAGCCACGATCCCGGTGTAAGATGACTCTTTAAGCATCACATTCATTAGTCTTGAAAAATTTTGACTTGTTTCACTATTTGATTGATATGCCTCATTTTTTTCTCCGCTATATGCCCCTTTTACTATTCTCAAGTTAGCAGAATTTTCCATAAGGTGTAGCAAATCACTGTAACTCCTTCTTAGATAGGATTGAATTGCAACACCTGTATTTCCATTATTTCCTAGAATTTTAAGATAAATTGACAGGGTATCTTCGACAAAGTCAGAATTTTCAATATCTATCCACATGAAATGTCCACTCTCTTTTGCTTTTTGCGAAATCTTTCCAAAATTCTCTAAACATAGATCGTATCCAATACAAAGACCAATTTGTGTTGGTTTAACAGAAATACTACCTCTAATATCATTCGTCCTTAATAGATCAAGCAAAGTAAAGTACTCCAAGACGGATCTGTCAACCTGAAACTTTTCAGTATAACCTTCACCCAGATAATTAAGGATGGCCGACATTCCACATTTATTGGATTTTCTTGCTTCATTAATGGCTTCAATATTGGAATGTCCCGCTATCCATCTTTTTGAGACCTTGAATAACATTTTTTCAAAAAGAGCGGGATCGTAATCCTGAGAATGAGATATTTTCTTTTCCATGATTTATCCACAACGAGATTTAATAGCTATATGCTTAATTCGTATTTAAATGCCCATAAACCTGCCTCCTTTAGAGATTGCGTAGTAAAAATACAAAGGAAGGTTAGTAAAAATAGATTTGAATGTCCACTATTAACGCAACTGCAAGCTAAAAGCCTCCAGTAAATTTGGATGAATCTTTGTGTGAACTGTCATCATTACATCTAGAGGCGAATCGTTTTTTGCAACCAAATTATTGAGTTGAGTCAAACCGTTTTCCAGATTGGTAATATATCCTGTTATATTTTTGTTGTCTTTTTCCGTGAACTCGAGTTTATCGTTAAAGATTTTGGATGCTTTTACAACTAGTGCCTGGGCACTCTGGTAGTCTGACACGTTAACTAGGGAGTACCTATCATTCATTTCATTATCATGTAGTGTCATTGCACCGGATGAGGTATTGAGAGAGTGCATGTTCATGTTCATGTTGCCAGTAGCAGACATATTTCCATCAGGAGACTTGTTCATTATCATGGAAATTGCATTGTCATTTTTGATAGGCATGACCATATTTGACATATTGGTCATATCAAATCCAACTTGATATGCATTGCCATAGTTAATTAGTATGCTATCTATGACATTAGCTAATGCCAGTGCTTCAATTTTTGCATTCTGTTCCTTTACTTCCTTGTTGTCACCACCAAATATGTTTCCCAGAGTCTTTGTGAAGCCTTCCAAAAAGTTCGAAGAGTCTGGTTGTAATTGTGCCATTCTAACAAGTGCATCTTCATTCAACCTTTCATTAAGATCACTTACAACCCGACTTGTGCTTTGTACTTGATCTGCTGAAGTTGATGATATCGTCTGTAGTTGAATCAACCTGTTACCAAGATCAGAAGCCAATTTTGGATTATCTTCTGCAATTTCTGCCAATATCATTTGAGTGAGGAGTGAGGAAGCTTTGCTTGCATGGTTTTGAGCCAGCGACAAGTTATTATTTGCCAAGTTCATTGATACGAGCTCCAATTCTGCTTGTAATTGGTATACTATAGATACAAAGGTAGCCGTTTCATTTGGAGTGAAGAGATGCGCGTATATTCTTTCGATATGAAAATTATCATTGTTACTAATTATAGATATACTTAAAATAATGTAAAAAAGGACAAATAAAAGATTTCGTCTTAGTATGTAAAGTAGCTCTCTCAAATTAATGTCCTCCATAAAATCTTGTGATAATCTAATTTTATAAAGTTCATTTTACTATCTCTACAAGATATTTATTATTCGAGTCGGTAACGTTGGTAGTAAAACTCGCTTGTTTAGGGCTCACAGGCATAAAATTAATTCCAAGGACTTTTACTGTGATCACATACTGTCCAGAATCTGGGAATTTGTATGATGATAGGACTATTCCATTTGGAGTGTGAACAAAAGGTTGTGAGAATTCATTCGATGCTTTGTAAAGTTCCTTACCGTTTTTAGAAACTACAATATCAGTATCTGCGTGCAACGCTATTTCATTCTTATCCGCATGATATAAAGTAACTTTAATAAATTCTGGCGATCCAATTTCAATCAGTTCAGGAGCGTATTCTAGTTTAATTTTTATCAAATTATCATCAGTGATCGACTCAACAGCCTTTATCTTTTCATTGCTTAATCCGTAAAAAGGATTGTTTTCAACGATGACACCATTAACAAATGCTACCTCATCTTCTGATAGTAAGATAATAATGGATGAAAAAATAATTGAACTAAAGATCCAGACTAATTTCATACCTAGGTTTTCGTTAAATGAGTATTATTTTCTAAAAGTTGTTGTTGTGCCAATTGCGACTCTATCTTTATCATTTCTACCTTGCTCAAAAAAGATGCACTTTATCTCCTGAAAAAGTGTGACCAAAAACAAAGTTGTGTGTATTTGAATTAAGAGCAAGTAATAATATTAATGCGGATATCGTAAATCCTAATATCCTCTTCATACATCATTTCTATGATTGACTTTGATAATAATAGTATTATGGTACATCAGTCGAATCCATACTTGCGCTCATAGCAATTAAAATCTAAATGTCAAGTCTCGCCTGCACAGAGCATTGTGGACCAGAGCCAATGACGTCTAGAGTGAGTAAGTTCCTCTAATTAGCTTCAGTGACCACTCATTAGAATTATTTCATCATGACAAGTAGTTCAGCCTAGTTCGGATCAGTCAGGCAAGACAATTTTGGAATTTCCTAAATGCAATTCATAATTTTTCGTTGACAAATGGATATATCAAAAATAATCAAATCCATATTGTAATAAATTAAGTATGAGGCTATTGTAAAAGAGATATGAAGATATCCGAATTATGTAGTATGATACAAGAATCTATCCAGGCTGGAAGATATCCTCTTGAAAACGAAAATCAAAAAAAATATGCCAAGTTTGTAAAAATAATAAATAGATCTGATTCTGAAGATCTCAAAAGTAATGATATCAGAATTGAAGTTCGAATCCAAGATTTATTCACTTTAAATAACTATGTACCAAATATTGAACACTTACCAGGAATTATTGAAATGGATATCATGGATTCATACAAGATGTTAAGTAGACGGGCAGAAAGGGTTTCATCAGATTTGATTACCAATATTTGATAAAGTCGACATCGGCCGGACTTGAAAACTTTAAAAGCTTTGCATAACATTGCATAAATTGAACGTAAGTATGCATAAACCCTCCCCTATTTTACGAAAGCTAGAAAGAAATAACTCCAATAATCTTGAAGATGAAGATCTTGAACATCAAGACAGATTGGCCAAGGTATTGATGTTTCACAGCAAAGGATATTCGCAATCAGAAATAGCACACAAACTCAATGTGAATCAATCTACTGTAAGTAGAGATATAACAGAATTAAGAGAGAAATCAAGGGGTTCATTAGACCTTTATGTAAAGGAAGAGATTCCTAATGAATTTCAGTTCTACATCTCCGGTCTAAATCAAATAATCAAAATCTATGGGACATTCTTGAGGATAAGCAGAATACCAAGATTACCATAAAGGACAGAACGTATGTCCTATCGTTACTAATGCAATGCTATAGTCGACGCATAGAGATGCTTGTTGGCGGACCTGGTTTGAAAATGAATGCAAAGAAACACATGGATTCAATACATCTGGATGAAAAATATGATGGCACAGCTACTATTAGGGAATTCCGAAATAAACATATTTGATCGTGAGAATAATTCGATACATAATACTGCTCAATTAAAATGATAGATTATGTATAGACCAACATTATAATACATGATACTATGTACTGGTAACCTAATCTTATATTGCACAATCCTTTTTGAGGAAAACTTTAAAGCTTGGTATATTACACTTCTCTTTGATAACTGGATTTAAAATCTTGAAATAATGTCTGCTTGATGTTCTCTACAAGATTTTTAACCTCGTAAACATCATTCAACTCATTTAATTTTTCTGACTTCACGCCGAGTGATTCCAATTCAGATATCCAAGGCGCAATGGATTTAGGAATATCGAAGCTGTGATTATAAAGTTTCATTTGTTTGTATAAAGATCGTTTGCTCTTTATTATAAGATAATGTCAAAGATATCTTTAGCTTCCGAGAATGGCTAATTCGGATGATCTGAGCTTTACTAGATTCATATAAGAAAAACTATTTGTTCACTCCGTAATTTTCAGATATTTTGAGTGATTTGATGGAATAGCTACTTGATAGATGCTCCCTACAAATCATAATGATCCCTACATATCATAATGACATACTAAATTATTGACAGATTAGATGCTGATAATTCTATTTATTATTTATTATTTAATGATCAATCGTCAATAAACTATCAAACTATTGAATAGAATTTCACATTTGACTTTGTTACTTGTACCAGAAGTCTTAGATAGCTTCTAAGCCATTTGACTATAATGGTGTTTCCCAATTTAACTCACACACTGATTTGTTCTATGTTACTAGTATTTTTCATTTTGCCGGAACGAAATTTAATAATGGAAAATACTGTATTGGGAGGAAAGGGAGAATTATTGAGACCCATAAACTATTGCTTTAATTTCAAATGGGGTTCTGAAGGTTCAGCTAACGGACAGTTCTTACGCCCGCATGACGTAAATTTTGATTCAAAAGGAAATGTGTATGTTAGTGATAGAGATAGGAATGACATACAAAAGTTCACTCCAAATGGAACCTTCCTTATGAAATGGGGATCCGAGGGCAATAATGCCGGACAATTCAACGTTCCCTATAGTATTGAAGTAGATCCATTCGATAATATCTATGTTGTAGATAGGGGTAATGATAGAATTCAGAAATTCGATGAAAATGGTAAATTTGTTAAACAATGGGACAGACCTGAAAATATCAATGGAACGGATCAGGAGTTTGCAAGTCCAGAAGATATGCTCATAAATCAAAAGACAGGTGTCATATACATTACTGATACCGGTAATGAACGTGTTGTTAAATTGGATAGAGATTTCTCATACATATTGCAGTGGGGTTCAGTTGATGGTAAAACAAGTAGTGAAAGAGCGAATTTTAATCATCCCCATGGAATTGATGTCGATTCAAAAGGGGATGTATATGTAAATGAATTGGAAAATCCTAGAATTCAGAAATTCGATGAAAATGGTAAATTTGTTAAACAATGGGGTTCTGAAGGTAAAGGAAAGGGTGAATTTACACCACTGTTAGAACATCTCGAAGTAGATTCCAAACAAGATAGGATATTCATGGTAGACGGAGCACTTAATCCAAGAATTCAAGTTTTTGATACAAATGGCAATTTTACCACCACTTTTGGAACGAGTGGAAACGGAGACGGTCAATTCTCAAAACCTGAGCATGTTAATATTGATTCATCAGGAAATGTGTATGTTGTCGATAGGGGTAATCAACGAATGCAAGTATTTTCTCAATGCTGAGATAGTTATTGGACAACAAGTAGGACCAGACGCTGCCTTTATATTAATAAGACGGAAACCGGAATCTCAATTATGATATTTGAAAATAAGATGCGATGCATGATTGCAATTTGTACTCCCATGTAAGGTATCGAATCAAGATTTCATGATTTAGAAACACGGCGACTAGTTACCAATCGGATAGGTAAAAAGGACTATTCTGTCTCTAATATTTAGAAGGGATAGAGTCGGTGTCCAAAAACTAGATATACTAGCTCTATTGTGTCAAATCATGTATTTGATCTCAATTACACTTTCAATTGTCTTAGTATGTTGCCTGTATTTGCTAACTTATTTACCGGATCAAATTGTACAAGGCCAAAATGCAACAACTCCTGCTCCTTTAGTAAGAGACTCTGACCTTAAGGTTGAATTGGTTGCCAAGCAATTTAATTTCCCTACCGCTATTGATTTTTTGGGAAATGATGATCTCCTATTAGCAGAAAAAAATACTGGCAATGTATATGAGGTAATTAATGGTAACGTTACAGGACCAATACTCCATATAGATGTAGGAGTAAAAGATGAACGCGGTCTATTGGGTATTGCCTCATCAGAAAATGCAAATAACAGTCATCAAGAAAATTCATCTGTTTATTTATACCATACGCAATGCATAAAAGATAAAGTTACTGATACGCAGAATTGTGAAAATCATGTATCTAGGTACGAATTAGACAGGAAAAATAATACTCTCACAAATCCCAAATTGATTCTCACCTTACCAGGTTTACCAGGGCCAAGTCATAATGGAGGTAAACTCTTGATGGATAATGATGGAAATCTTTTTGTTACTGTGGGAGATCTCCAAACAACAAAGTTTAATCAAAACAAGACAGGTTATGATACAAAGGCACAGAATATTTTGAATGGATCTGCCCCTGATGGTCGTGCAGGAATATTACGAATCTCTCAAGATGGTAAATCTGTTGGATCTGGAATTCTTGGAGATGATTCTCCTGTTAATCTGTATTATGCATACGGAATAAAAAACAGCTTTGGTATTGGTATTGATCCGCTAACTGATAATCTATGGGATACGGAGAATGGTCCCCAATTTGGAGATGAAATCAATCTTGTCAAACCAGGTTTCAATAGCGGATGGGAAAAAGTACAAGGAATTTGGAAGTTAAATCAGACAAGGGAAAAAGAGAGCATATTTGATGATTCCGAAAAAGAAGTGGAATTTGTAAAGTTCACTGGTAAAGGAAAATATAGCGCTCCAGAGTTTGTTTGGGACAAAACAGTAGCGCCGACCGCCCTTGTATTTTTGAACTCTGAAAAACTAGGTGAACAGTATGCGAATGATATCTTTGTAGGTTCTGCAAAAAAAGGAACACTTTTTCATTTTGATCTAAACTCTGATAGAGATTCCCTGGATTTATCCGGTGATCTGGGAGATTTACTGTACAGTAAGAAGGAAGATTCCAGTAGCATAGTATTTGGCGAAAATTTCGGAGTTATCACTGATTTAAAGGTTGGCCCAGATGGTTATTTGTACATAGTATCAGCTTCACGAGGAACTGATGAAGGAGCTGTTTACAGAGTAGTTCCAATATCAGAATAATTTTTCTCTTGTTAACTGAAATAGGTTTCTATTTGACTACCGATATTATGCAAAATATCTGTATTCATGAAAATCGATAAGAAGGATTCAATTATTAGCCTTCTTGTTACTAAAGTAATTTTTCAAGCTACGGTAATGGACGACGCTACGGGCTTGAATACCTGTATACGGAAGTTGCCAGTATCTGCTACATAAACTAGACCTGTATCCTTGTCCACTCCCACTCCTTCTGGTAAAATAAATTGACCGGGCCCACTACCCTCTATACCAAATTTTGCAAGGAATGTTCCGTTGGCAGTAAACACTTGTATTCTGTTATTGTTCCTGTCGGTGACGTATATATTGTCATTTCTATCAATTGACAAGCCTGCAGGTGCATTAAACTCACCGTCTCCTACACCCTTGGATCCCCACTTTAGAATTAAGTTGCCATCCTTAGTGAATTTTTGAATCCTATGATTCCCAAAATCAGCAACATAAATATTATCATGCGAATCGATTATGACACTTTCAGGTTTTGATAGTTGGCCGTCTTCCGAACCCTCTTCAGCCCATTTCATTATGAATTTTCCATCTTTAGTGAATTTCTGGACATTTGCCAAGTCCCTATCGCTTACGTAGATATTGCCTTCGGAATCAACTCCCGGGACATGTGGATGAAGAAATTGACCATCTTCCTCTCCTTTAGTACCCCACGCGGTAACAAAGGTTCCGTTAGATGTAAATTCTTGAATACGATAGTTAAATTGATCACTCAAATATATATTTCCGGAAGGTACAACGGTTAAAGCCGAGGCTTTATGGATTTGGCCATTTTCTTCGCCATAAGTTCCCCACTTTGTTATGTAATTCCCTTTGGTATCAAATACTTGGATCCTATGGTTTGCATAATCTGCAACGTATACTCTACCATTGAATGGATCGACATCATTCTGGCCATCAAACCTTCCATTTCCCTTACCAAATGAGCCCCACATACTAACAAAAGTAAATCCTTTATCTAATGAGGTTGAGACATCTATGGATTTTTCAAAATTTCTTTGAATAGATAATGGCAAATCACTGTTGTTCTTTTCTTCGTTTACTTTGTTTATTACACTTTGAAGGACATTTGGATTACTTTGAAAGTTACCCGTACCTACAAATTCTGGATTATCATCTACAAGAATGTCAAAAGAGTCGCTTGCCGAATTACCATTATCATCTAGTGCGATGATTTCAAAGGTTAATTTGTCATCATCCTCTGTGTTTACATCGGGAACTGTAACTTCAAAGGTCAAATTCGTAGTATTTCCTCCTATTTGTGGCGCAATTTCTGAAGCAGCTGTTTGTGAAACTATGCGAGCATCTTCAGGATCTATGGGTTGACCACCTGTTTGCTTCCATGTAAAAGATAATTTCTCGTTACCGGAATCGTGAACTGATACTCCCCTAATTTGTAATAACGAACCCTCTGCCGCTCTGTACGTCTGTAATGAATCAATAGTCACTTTAATCAAACCATTATTTTCAGTGAGATTGTCCTCTAATTGTTGAATTGGAAGATCGTCGGTATCATTTTCTACAAGATCTTCTAGAGGTGGTGTAGAATCGTCTGTAATGTTTTCAGATACTGGGAATTCTGGAGTAGAATCGTCTGTAATGTTTTCAGATACTGGGAATTCTGGAGTAGAATCGTCTGTAATGTTTTCAGATACTGGGAATTCTGGAGATTTCAGCTGATTTGTTTCATTCTGCGAAAGCATTGAAATTGCATTACCACCAATTTCTTCGCTAGGTGTCTGTCCTATGATAACGCTGAATGAAGTTTCCGCCGTATTTCCTGATTTATCTGTTGCAGTACACTTTACCTGATTGAGACCTAAAGGAAACGTAGTTCCTGAAGGAGGATCGCATGTTGTAACTGCACTGCCATCAACAGTGTCTGAAGCATTTGCATCATATGTAATCTTAGTACCTTGAAGATTGTCGGCCTGTCTGAGGATACTATTTGGAACTTTGAAAGTAGGAGGTGAAGTATCCTTTACCGTTACATTGAACATTGCATAACTAACAAGACTGGTGATGGGATCTTTGGCTGCACATAATACTATAGTACTGCCCATGGGAAATGCACTTCCACTGGAAGGATTACAATACACAGAAATATTATCAGAAGAAGGACTCGTTGCATTTACCTGGAAATTTACCTGGGTCCAAGAAGGACTAGTTGCTCTAGCGATAATAAACTGAGGCGCCTCAACTGAAGGAGGCTGCGTATCCGCGACCTGAGTGTTCTGAGCGAAACCAGTTTGAATTAGTATTATATTATATGATAAGAAAAAAATAGCCACTAAACATCTAAGGATTTTTCCTCTTATCATGAACGGTTGCAGATTGATTGAACTAAATTTGCTTTTATATCTTTTTTCTTCCTCCATCTTTAGAAAAAATTAAACATATTATACGTATTTTTGATATATTCTAATAATATACCTAAATATTCTGAAAATCTCTAGTTTTTTCACATTAGAGTGTATAACTCTAAAAATATTGATAATTCTGGTGCCAAAAACTAACACTATTTGATCATACTGTAAGCTTGAGAAATTTGGTTCTTGGTTGCTTCTAATTCTGATGGATTCTTGACCATACAGGTTACTAAAGGATCAGTTCTGCCCCTTCTAATAGAAACTATCAGACAATCCTCCTTTGGTTGTACATCGGCAAAAACTCTAAAATTCAAAGATTTAGAGTAAGCTATCCTGTGCGGTCTTGGTTCTTCAATAACGTTGTCTCCAAGAGATTTCATAAATGCACGTAGATCAAGCAATAATCCTCTTGTTTTTTCCTGTAAACCTGCTAAATGCCTTTCAAATGTAATACTTGATTTTTCAGAATTTAAATCATTCATACAATTGGTTTAATATATACGGGCTCATCTTAAATGTTTGTGCAAGTCTTAGACGAAAACAGCCAGGCATTTTTTAATTTCATAAATTCAATCAGAGCCCCACACACAAGAGAGTTGTATAAATTTTGTTTAGAGAAATTTTTATCACATTATGATATTGATCTAATTTCACTATTAAAATTACCACAACAGGATATAACAAATCTAGTTATCAAGTATCTAGTTGACAGGAAAATATCAAGAGGGTATAAACGAATTGTTGTCTCTAGTATAAAACATACTTGTGAAATAAATGATATAGTACTAAACTGGAATAAAATCAAGAAGTTTATCAGTTCTGAAAAAACAGGAAATGAAACCAATGGAAGAGATAGAGGGTATTTGCATGAAGAGATAAAGAAAATATTGGATTTTGTTGATCAGAGGATCAAGAGTGCAGTTTTAATTTTGGCATCTACGGGTATGAGGATAGGAGCCCTACTTCTGTCAGAGTTGGTGATTTAGAAAAAGTGAATGATTTTTACAAGATTAAAGTTTATTCCGGAGAGGCAGAAGAAGAATACATTACTTTTTGCACTCCCGAATGCGCTAAGGAAATTGATACCTATCTTGATTTCAGAAAAAGAAATGGCGAGGTAATCACAGGTGAATCATTTTTGTTTGTAAAAAAATTCAATATTGATTTCAAAGGCCCGAGAAAAGGGAGGCAATTTTCTAAAAGATCCCTCCATAGTATTATAGAAGAAAATATTAGAAATAGTGGATTAAGAAAAGTTAATCCTAAAAATAATCGTTTCAAAAGACAGACGGTTCCTATATTACATGGTTTTCGTAAATTCTTTTCTAGTCAACTAGTAGAGGCTGATTTAAAGACAGAATTAAGATGGTTACTAGAAGGACATAATCTCAAAGGAAACGATTCTAATTACGTTAGAGTAACAGAAAAACGACTACAACAGGAATATGAAAAGGCCATCAATCGCTTGACTATAAATGAAGAAAATAGACTTAAAAGGAAAATTGAAGTCCTTGAAGTAGAAAAATCAAGAGTCGATGCCTTGACAGCGAAGATAGAAAAGTTAGAAAAAAAATATTATAAATTGAAAGGGTAAATGCGAAGACGAGTAAAGCAAGATTAATCATTGTTCTGATATTCGCAATATTTACAATAGTTTGGTTAGTTACCCAAACTACCCGCTTATGAAGATTACAAGAAGCCGGTCGTGAAGTTGATAAGGCCAAAGCCGATCTCGCTAAGTCGGAACAAGAATTAAAAGCCGCACGACAAAGATACGACCATATTGTGCTACCCATCCGGAATGCTAGGTGATAAGGTTTTATTTTGTTACCAGGATTACAAGTCCTACTATTAGCGTTGATGTAATTAATATCAATGTGAGCATGGTCCCTCTAGATAGGTCTGTAGCCATTTCTTACTATTAATCTGCTAAAGGAATCTTATTATCTATTGCCTTAATTTTGGCCGTTAGGCTCGCCGACAAAAATAACACGACCAGCGAACAGAGTTATTGCCTTTACTGAAAAGCAATATCATTACCATTTTTAGAAGTCATAGCATAGCATTATTTATTTTCTCGCAATATCAAGGCGCGTCTGTCGAATTACCTTTTGCTGCCCATTCCTGGATCATAGGATCGAGGCAAGCAATAGCCTGACCCGGATGCGTAACGCAATCACCATTAAGCTCTCTTCCCGAACCAACGCACAGATCTATAATGTCTTGGGCTGTGATATCAAGGAACGACTCAGGGCCGCATACACTTTTAAAATTCTCTGCTGTCTTTTGAATTCCATTCTTCCATCCTACGATTTGTGGATCGTTCGGATTTGTTTTATATAGTTCGCCGGCTTGTAGATCCGATATACCCAAATCTTTATGCCAAGCATAGGCAATAAAACTAGCATTTGAATCAGCGTTCTCGAATTCCATACCACCGCTTAATCCGAACGGCAAAATTACAGTCAAAAGCAAGATTTTCAAGTCTGACATCCCAGCATTATTTCTTACGGGAATAGAGAAGTTTTTCGTATTTGAAAGCAATGGCAGGACATGTAGTAATGGAAAGTGACCTGGATTCCAAAGGAAGAACTAAACGTAAAATCATAAAAGACAAAACGAAATTGTAAAATTTAATCGTCATACTTTTTGTGTCTTTTGATTATGTAAACATGGATGGTATGATGGAGTATTTTTCTTGCTGTTTCCCACCGGCGCGCCTTTTATCTTGCTACCGATGACGCCATAAACCCATTTACTATTTCTGATTATTTCTCCAGCCTTTTGTGGCCCTCCTCCGTTAATCGGATTTCAGAATTTTGGTTATCACTACGTATGTATCCATCCTTCAAAAGAATCTCTACTATATGATCCGTTTGTATTTTATCTACTAATCCGATGCCTTCTCCAATTTTGTACATATCAATAGAAGTGTCGCCGTCAACAGTCTTCTCTTGAAGTTTCAGAAGGTATCTACCAATTGTATCATTTGACAGTCTTATAACACACCGATCTTCACCATAGCCATTATATTTTAAATAACTTAAAGTGCTTACCGTTGAACTCGATAATTTATGCAATGACATATAATATGGAGATCCTGTTGTAAGATAACGTAATTAGTATTGCCTGTGAAATTGGGGTTGAAATTGTGGGTTCCTTTGATTCTAATTCTAGTTAGTCTTAGTAGCATTGACATCTCACCTGTTTACACATACGGTCAAAAACCGCCACAATTAAGACCATTTCCTTTTGACCATAGTCAAAATGAGCCTTACCTTTCAGATCCTAATTTAAAAATCGAAGAAGTAGTCGGCGGATTGGAGGCACCAACGACTATGTCATTTTTAGGACCTGACGATTTTCTTATTCTAGAAAAAGACAAGGGAACTGTTCTGCGCGTAATTAATGGAAATGTTTTGGATAAACCGCTCCTTGATGTTGAAGTAGCAAATTCTGTTGAAAGAGGAATGTGTGGTATAGCAGTATCAAAAAATGGTCCGCATGTGTACGTTTTTCTTTATTTTACTGAGATAAAGGGAAAAGACGGGGACGACCGCAACGGAAGACTCCCCGAAGGAAACCACCTTTATAGGTACGAGTTAACAGATAATCAACTAGTAAATCCAGTACTTTTATTAGATTTGCCGGCAGAACCTGGACCAAGACATAATGGAGGGGCAATAGAAATCGGTCCGGATAACAATATCTATATTCCCGTTGGGGATGTCGATGGTTCATTTAAGCCCTTTTATACTGCAACAAAGACGCAAAACTCAGAAGCAGGAATAGATGCTGATGGACGTAGCGGTATTCTCAGAGTAACGCAAGATGGCGAACCAGTTGGACAAGGAATACTTGGAGATACTATGCCATTGAGGTTATACTATGCTTATGGGATTCGAAATAGTTTTGGTTTGGCATTCGATCCGATAACAGGCATGTTATGGGATACTGAGAACGGACCACAAGAAGGAGATGAAATTAATTTGGTTTATCCTGGGTTTAACAGTGGATGGCACAAAGTTTATGGTTTTTCGTCCAGTCCCAGAAACTTTGATGTCAATGAAATGGTAACGTTCGATGATAGGGGAAAATATAGCGAACCCAAGCTAGCATGGGGTAGCAGCACGGGTCTAACTTCTATTATTTTCCTAGACAATAACAAATTGGGAACCGAATACAGGAACGATATTTTTGTGGGAGCTGTTCATAGTAGTCAAATATATCATTTTGATCTAAATAGTGAAAGAAATGATCTTGTAATTCCGGAAACTGTTGTTGACAAATTTATTAAGAATTCGCCGACGTATGTAGACCAAAATATTGTTTTCGGTGATGATTTTGGTGGTATAACAGACTTAACCGTTGGACCTGATGGATACTTGTACGTAGTATCGATTGGTCAAGGTAAAGTATTTCGAATAATGCCTACTTTACCTGTTAATTCTAACCTACAAAATATACAGGCTGAAGAACTGCAAGATGCAAACACTGCCAATTTATCTGCGACCCACGATAGTGGTGTTGACAATCTAGAAGGACTACTTGCTATGCAATCTGAAAGACAGCAACAAGACATACCAACTGATAGTATTAATAAAGAATTACTTGTCTCAATTGTTCCCTTGAAAGATCCTGTGACAAGAGGCGAATCTCAAAGTATCACAATAACTGTCACGGATTCTGCCTCAAAACCAATTGTCAATGCAGAAATAAGAGGGATATTGTTGTATCCGGGAGATAACTTTGAGAAACAATTTAGCGGCATTACAGATTTACAGGGAAAATTTGTCTACCCGTGGATTATTGGACAGAACGGAGATACCGGAACGCTTGCCGTAGAAGTGGACGTATCCAGCCAAGCACATGATCCCGCTTCTGCCGTCAGTTCTTTTGAAATTATGGATTTCTCCTGAGAAATATAATAGGATCTAGCAACGGGACAAATATTACACTCCCTGTTACCTGAATATAATATTTATAAATTTTTTGATCATGATGATCTTACATCAATGCATAAATTGGATCCAGATCGATGTAGAAAGTTAGTGACTTGTGAGAACTGTCTATATTCGGATAATCTATGCATTTTTTATGATGCCAATAAGTATTGTGTAGAATGTTTATGCGATCATGCCTCTTGTCCAGAGTGTGATTCAGGATACCATGCAATTACGATAATACACTAGCATTCATTTCCGCTTCATTAGATTTGAATTATTTTTATAATTTGTTGCTTATAGACTAATTACGTCACCAGACATTCTACAATCATCGGTGGGATCGTAGGGTACTATTCATCACCCCCACCGGTGAAACTTTATAATTTAATGTCCATTTGTAGTCACAGTCTGTGTAAGTTCCATTAGGTGGGGGTTTGTCTTTTACCACTGGATAAATTCCCACCTCCATCAATTTATAAGAAAACTAAATTGATTGGTGCCCATCCGAGACGAGACACCAATCAAGTAAGTAATTTGTTTATCTATCCTAAACAATGAATTCAAGATAGACTATACTCTTATCATTGAAATCTTACTTAAAATTTCTAAATACAGTTGACTAATTGTCTTGAATTAGAAAATAGATTACTTAGAAAAACAATAGAATCCGTTGAGAATAATTAAGTTATCTTAGGAGGGGAAGTAATAACACTGGAATTTCTAGTGGAGGGACTTATTAATGAGGTGTGCGGAAACGTATTAATGCATTTTAGTTCAAGATTCATCTTAAGTACTTTTGTCACGGTGATATTTACAGTTGCTTTAATTTCAAATGCTCCTGTTAGTGGTACTGTAGTGGAGCAGTCCAATGATCCTCTACAAATTTCTAATGACGAAGTGAAAAATTCTTATCTTCAATATATTAAACTAGTAAGTCAAGGTCAAGGGGCATCTGGGTCTGATTGTCAGCCTGGTTTAGGTCAATTAGAGAGTGATGATCTTCTAAGTGATAACGCACTTTGTAATCCAGGCTTAGAAAACCAGCAAGATAAGTTAACAAATGAAGAATTGGATCAAGATATAATAAACAAACTAAGTGATAATGTCGAAGACAAAGCGGCCGCATTGAAGGATAAACTTGAGAAATTAAGAGAGAGGATGGAAAAGGCAATTTCTGAGGAAGAGGAGAAAGAACCAATCCCATTAGAGGAACAGAAGAAAGTTGACACAGATGATGAAGCAAGTACTCAGGGACACACGCCGCTAACTGGAGAGAATTGTAGAGATGGTGACGTATTAGCGGGGGCTTCAAATGCAGAAGATCTGAAAGTCTTAGCAGATTGTCAGGATGCTGTTGGTGATGTAATGCATACGAAGAAAATGGATGATGGGGATTACAAATTCTTGTTAAAGTTAGACGACAAATATCAATTCCTAGTTAACGATAAGAATGAAGAGAAAACAGACGGATTGCTTGTTATCGAAGTTGTTCCTAAGGACCAGGACATACAAAATATCGTTCTCCCAGAATCGGGAGATAAGGTACATGTTTGGGGTGCTTGGGTGACAGATAAACCAAAGGGATGGCATGAAATACATCCTACATGGGAAATAACAAAAGAATAATCGATAAGCCCAATCAGTAAATAATTAATATCGCCTGTCTTAGAACATACTTGGGCTATGGCATTAGCCTTGGAAAGATGCCAAAACCGCTTGGCTGAATGCTGATAATGCCTACCAAATGAATAAAAAAAGGTGGGCAAAAAATGAAAGGAATTGAATTTCTGTTATTAGGGGTAGGCGCACTAGCAGGTGCTTTTTTGCGGTATAAGATAGCAGAGTCTCCAATCTTGCTTGGAGTGTTACTAATTAATATCCTAATTATCAATGTCGTTGGGAGTTTCATATTGGGAATGTTCGTGGTAATATCCATGAATTTCAATCTAGATCCAAAATATTCTATCTTTGTTGCAATCGGATTTTGTGGATCTTTTAAACCATGTCTTCATTTGCCCTTCAATCTGTCAGTCTAATTGATTCTAAACAGTTTGTACTGTTTGGAATGAATTTGATTGGAAACGTAGGACTATCAATTCTTGCGCTTGGGATAGGAAGGACGTTTATGTCAGCAATACTCACCCTGATCAGGTGGGATCTGTTCTGTGTATTTCAACCGGATTTCCTCTTACATCAAAAAGTCCCATCCATCCAAGATCGGTAAACAGAGTCTGATGTGCATGGAACATGTAAGTTCCAGGATATGCATATGTAAACTCCATTATTCCCCTATCTCCTTTTGCTAACGTTACTATATCTGTGAGAAAATTGGCAGTTTTATTCGTACCAGCAGAATACCAATCAAACATAGCTCCATGAACATGAACCGAATTAACCGGATCAAATTCGAGTATATTTGCGACGAATACTCGGTATGGATTGCCTGTATGTAACACAATAGGATTCATCATGTAGTCAAATGCTTTTCCATTAACTGTGTAAATTTCGTTTACTCTCTGTTCTCTGCCAGTACTTTCGTCGTCATTCACTTCATCATTTGAAGAGACAGGAGCCTGGGTCATTTCACTCATGTTAGTCACTGTTGTGTTGTTACTACTTGAGTTAATAGGTAGGTTTGATTGTGCCCCTTCAATTGGTACGATCGGAGGTAATTTGGTCGGTCCTTCGAGATCTAAATCCAAATCATAACCGTTAAGCAGCATAGCCATTTCTTCCATCTGGGGACGAGGCTCTTTTGGATCGATAATCATCATTCCATATAGTCCTCTATTGATATGATCTGCCATTGGTTCTACGTGACAGTAATATGGATAAACGCCATACGGTTCTGCAACAAATTCGTACGTAAAACTTCTTCCTGGAGAAATGGTCCCTCCAGGTTGTCCAGTCTTAGTAAATGCGTTGTCTTTGCCGAAATTTATTGGCTGAGCATAAAATGAATGAGCATTAATATTGTCATTGGAATTAATAACCCTAATTCGAACTGAATCTCCTTCTGTAACTCTGATTGTAGGTCCAGGTATAGTGCCGTTAAATGTCCAGCCTTCAAAGATATGACCTTCATATGTGATAGGTACTTCTTGATCTTCGTCAACAATTAGTGTAAATTGTCTTAAGGTCTTTCCGGTTACGTCTTTTGAGACATGACCACAATTAAAGTGGGTGAGGTATTCAACTGGTGTCGGTTTCTTGCTCGGATCTGTAGTACAGTTCTTTATCTTATCATATTCCTGTTGAGAAATCGGAGATTCTGTAGTCTGGCCATTTACTGGAATATTCAAGAAAGGAAAATTTAGAGATGAAATAATCAAAATAACTGACAAAGCGAATGCTGTAAAAAATGTATTTTGTCTGAACATACTTTGTTAATTATCCTTACTAATAAATACGTAAGCAACTCGCACACGGGTTACAAATAGAAAAAGGAGTCAATTATTATATAAATCCCCAATCCCATCAATGCAAACGGGCTAATAATTCTACTGATTGGACTTACACGAGACGCTATTATAGGATACCTGATAAAGTAGTAAGTTACCACACACCAGACTAATGTCATTATCATAAACAGTACTACAGTAAAAAAAACTTCGTTCATAGTGTTATACTTGGCAAAAAATGGAGTAAACGCTCCAATGTCATCACCACCATTTGAGACAGTGATGGCTGCTACAGAAAGAATACTGGTGGAACCTTTATTGATATTTTTTTCCTCTGTTTCGATCCCTTCTTTGAAATCGATAATTTTTTTAATTCCGATAACAATTGGTATGAGCCCCATAAGACCTATAGCGAATGCTGGTATGGCCAAGACAAGCAATGAAGCAAGCGACGAGACTAAGACGAGCAATACAATACCTAAAAACTGTCCCATTATGACATAACGAGGCAATAAGTTTGGAGTTAAAAAGAGGAGAACTAATACAAACGTGTCATCAATATTGGATGCAACGAAGGCGGTAATTCCTCCTGCAAGAACTCCAATTATGTCCATACTCGTGGATAGGATTGATGAGTTAATTTAATTTTTACATATCATAATGCATAGAATATTGAGACGTACAGCGGTCCAGGATTATCTCGAAAAACCTTTTTACTAATGTGGTTAAGTGCTGGATGTCTTTTTTTGTTCCCGTTTCATTGCCCAATACATCGCTGGATACGCGACTGCGTAACCCGCCGGCAGGATACCGGCAGGATAATTCCCAACCCCAACCAAAACAATGGCTCCGTAGGAAATGTGTGCATGAAACCAGGATTTGCAAATGCCAATGAATCTGTAAATGGTAGTAACGTAGGTAAAATTTAAATTCCCAAAATAGACCTCGTTAGAACGGAGAACAGTTCCCATAGAAACAATTAATAATTTTACTGTTAATGATTTTATTGATTGAATCTTAAAATAGGATATCATAGGATTATATCGATTGTTCTAATATTTTTAATGTTGCTACTAATCGGTAAATATCAAGTTTCATTGGCCCAACCAAGTATTAATGATCCTTCACTTAAGATAGAGAAATTTGTAGATGGTTTGTCGTCACCAACAAGTATGGCATTTGTTGGATCAAATATTCTTGTTCTGGAGAAGGGTGGAAGTGTGCGCAGTATTTCGAACGGAGTTTTAGAAAACGAACCCGCATTGACAGTAAATGTGCAAGACGATAACGAAAGAGGGTTGTTGGGAATTGCAATCCTCGACAATCAAGTTTATCTGTATTTTACTGAATTACTAGATGATAATTCTATAAAAAATAGAGTCTACAAATATGAATGGGATGGTGAAAATTTAATTGAAAGAGCACTGATACTGGATCTGCCTGGCTTACCAGGTCCCAACCACGATGGAGGAAAATTGTTAATTAGTAAACCTACAGATAGTAACGTAACGAGTTTATTTGCAGTAATAGGAGACCTTAATCATAATGGAGTCCTTCAAAACATCAAAAATGGCAATCAACCAGATGATACAGGTGTGATATTTCGAGTTAATCCTGAAAATGGATCTGGAATACCGGACAATCCTTTTGGCAATGAACCTTCTACATCGAAATACTTTGCATATGGAATTAGAAATAGTTTTGGAATGGCTATTGATCCCATTTCAGGTACTCTTTGGAATACAGAAAATGGACCTGGCCAATATGACGAATTAAATTTTGTCAAAAAAGGCTTCAACAGTGGATGGGAGGTCACCATGGGACCTATTTCCCAAGTAGGTAAAGATGAAAACGATCTTCATAATATCCCAGGATCTCACTATGCAGATCCGGCTCTAAGTTGGTTTGAAACTCCCGCTCTCACTGCAATTGAATTCTTGAATTCAACTATGCTCGGAGATAATTATGCAAATAACATGTTTGTCGGTGATTTTAATTTCGGAAATCTATATCGATTTGTTCTCAATGATCAAAGAGACGGACTTGATCTCGAGGAATTAGGAACGGGGCTTACTGACAAGGTGGTAAACAATGTTGAAGAATTGTCTCCTATTACATTTGGATCCGGATTTAGCAGCATAACTGACATCAAGACGGGACCTGATGGCTTTATGTATATCCTATCTTACTCCGATGGAGCAATTTACCGAATAAGCCCTAAGTAGCGTCCAGTTTGATTTATGACAAGGAACTGGACGTACAATTCAGAACGGATCTTGGGTTCATGTGAATGTCATGTTCAGACTTGTATTGCAATAGTCCTGTTAGATATGGAGATGTAAATCCTCACTACGATATTGCGTCGGCTAAAAGAGATTCTGATATCAGTTTTCAACATCTAGTAACACAAATAATAAATCAAACTATGTCTGAAGGTGTAGAATTGGTTGGAAACGTAACGTACATCGTTGACGGTGATACCTTGGACATAAACGGAATTAGAGTGAGATTGTCTCTTGTCGACACTCCTGAAAGAGGACAAGCAGGGTTTAAAGAAGCAAGAGAATTTGTAAGTTCGTTGTGTTTAAGCAAAAAAGGAGAACTTGATGTTGACGATGGACAACGAAGAGGAGATAGATACGGAAGAGAAATAGGGATAGTATATTGTGATGGCGTAAATTTAAACGAAAAACTTGTAGATGAAGGCCTAGCCAAAATACTAACTGATTATTGTGATATTTCTGAATTTTCTAAAGAGAGTTGGGCTGTTGCGTCTTGTATTGTGATATTTCTGAATTTTCTAAAGAGAGTTGGGCTGTTGCGTCTTGTAGGGTCTGAACAAATTACCTAGCGAACTAAGAATTCTTGATGGACATCTCATTGGTAAATTTAGGTCCAAGAGGTCTTTTTCAATCCATGCTATATCATCTCAATATCAAGATGCTCGTTTAAATTCCAATAATTTTAATCTTGAAAATTAATATTCGATGAACTAATCTACCAATGCATTCGATGAGCATGAGAAGAGATCCAGACTGTCACCCAATAGGCACTTTATTTCGATTAATCCTGCCTTGGAACTGGTATCATTCTCAATAGAGATACTTAGCAAGTCTTGTATTTTTTGCTTAATTTGCTCGCTACTAGCAAAGGGGTTTGCTATCTGCATTTCAGAAGAATTTGGCATTGATTTTGAAACCGTTACATATCCTACAGTAGGAGACTTTGTAAAATCATCAATTATCGACGAGATTATGAGGTCTTTAGTATCTTTGATATTCATCGTTGTCCCTGTAATACTGTAGTCAATATCAAATCCTCCTACGAACACGGTCTTATTTGCAATAACAGTATTAACGGTAGCAACTTTTGACAACGTAATTTGGTTCTCATTAGTTGAATTATCTGGATCTCCCGAAGTGCTTGAATTTTGCGCATAAATTCCATTATTTATCAATAACGAAATTGTGCAAATAACAACTATAGATGTTATACCGACTTTCTTTGAGATTCCTCTTTTTAGAATTATCAATAGTTTTCTAAATATCTGGTTGCTATATAACATTTTCAAGTTAGATAATTTTTTGTGATCGTTGGGAAAAGAGTATAATCTATTAGATGTGGAAAATGGGGATAGATAAAAAAATTTTTTGTGTCCACTGGTGCAAGTGGAATTTCATTATGGAAACTAATAAAAATAAGGTAATGTTATTCGACATATGTGGACTTGAATACTGATTTGTGCACTTGTGACCATAGCAGATCGGATCACCATCATTTCATAGGCAAAGAACGGCGATATCCTTGTCAAAAATGTACATGTCTTGATTTTAGACGAAGTTAGTTATCTGGCCTATAGCATGTGCTAAATGTAAAAGTCCATATTGGAACATTGCTAAAAAATAAATTCCTTATCTCAATTAGATCCATTTTATAGTATGTTGAGTAGTAGCTGGTAAGTGAAAAACTCATACGCTTTCACGGGTGGGCCCCGTCTGGGCCTGCCAAACCCAATGTTGACTAAATGACTAATATTATTTTGTTTAAATCATTTTATAATTTGTTGCGTATCAATAACTAACTCAAGTGCCAAAAATACTCCAAATGCTGGTGGGTCTTTCTTGTATCGCTATCTGGCCCATCAGTTCTAACTCTAGATTCTGAATCTAAAAAATATTATATCAGTCTAATGATTATTGCATCATGGTCAAGAAACTTCACAAGTATTGTCCAAGGTGTCATAAACTAACTCCAAGCCATAGAATAAGTATTGAGAGATGTGACGACTGCAATTTTTCATTAAGACCAAAGCCTTACCAATAAATTCATCTCAATAACAGTAGGCCTTCGAAAATTTTTTATGACATCAAACCAATTATAATTATACGTCTCGACCCTGATGGGAGGACCTTTTATGTACATTTGGGGAACTATTCATTCCTCCCATCAGAAATTATAATTCAACATACTGATTATATAGATAATTTATTATTGTCCCGAGAAAAATAACAAGATACCTCCAACTATTATTCCGGCTACTGAAACCGCTATTATTGCTAATTTTTTTCTGCGATTAATATTTCTAGAACTCCACGATTTCCGATATTTTTTACGCTCATTTTAAGACCATAGTTTGATTTATGATACAATAATAGTTCCGTTCATCTGGTCTGGATGATACTCGCAATGATAACTCAATTCTCCCTCTTGATTTGCCGTGAACTTGAATTCAACATTTTTCCCTGGCTCTATATCTCCGCTTCCTGCGATTGCAGAAGTGTTTCCAGCAAATTCAGAATTAATTATTAATTCATGTTTTTCATCAGTGGGATTATCATTTTTTATTGTATACTCCGTATTTGAATTGATATTCAAATCAGGATTCTCTATTCCAGAACTATCAACCCATCTATACTCTTCCCTCGCTTCGGCCGTTTCGTTTTCCGCTTCGGCCGTTTCGTTTTCCACATGTTCGACGGCATTCAGTATTATCGTGGTATTGCCTAGGGCTCCACTTGTGGGATTGGATCTGTTTTCTGCAGTTACCATTTGAATTCTAGGCACACTTTGTTCGCTTATTTGATTTGCAGAAACCTGATCCAATGACATCAACAGAATTCCACTAATAATCAAGAAACCAAAAATAAAAGCCCCATTTGAATTTCCCATAATTCGTCATCAACTACATATAAGATAAGGATTCCTGTTTATTCTTACGTCTCATGAGATTAGTTATAATTTTGGGATCCTAACTTTTTTATAATTTATTGACTAAAACAATATAACGTAACACCATTTCCTAATCCTGATGGGTCTGCGTCTTGTCTTCAGTAATGCGCCCATCAGTTCTGATTTAAATCTAAATTGTAAAATAATTGGACATTTGTTGTTACTATAAAATATACAACATTCAATCCATTGGACATTCGGTAAGTCTTGAAGTGTTAAATAACTTATTGTAGTAAATTTATCATGACTGAAGACAATCATGAAAACGCTTTTGATAAAGTAAAAAAGGGCTTTAAGGAAACCACAGAAGGAGTTAAGGAAGTAGTTGGTGGCACTGCAGAAGTAGTTGAAGGCACTGCACAGGGAGTTAAGGAAGCGGTTGAAGACACGGGAGAAGGTGTTAAAGAAACCGCAAGAGAGGCAACAGACACGGATATGTACACGAAGTCATCTGATCAAACTGAAAAAAGAGAATATAATGGTTCTGGAGGAAAGGAACCAATGAATCCTGAAGATATAGCGTCTCATGAACCAACCGCTGTAAAGAGAGATAAGAAACAAGGGACCTCAGGAGACCCGGTTTAATCTTTCTTTTTTTTAATTAACTTTTCTATAATTTATTGAGCATAGCATTTCAACCGTAGCACCAGTTCCTTAATTACCCCTCACCTGGTGGGACCAATTATACGAATTATCGTCCCGCCGGTGAAAGTTTGTTGCTAACGGGCGAAACTAGGGATTTGTTCGTGAACACGTGAGACTGGCGCAGTGCTTGGTTAATATGGCTGATATGCTAACCACGGTTTGAACAGATGACGGCAAATTTACAACTGAAATATGAAGACAATCCTAAAAGTAAAGAGAGAATATTTTTTCTGTGCGAAGATTGCTTGTGGAGTATGACAGTGCTTGACAAGTCTCATTTGGAAGAAATAATTGGACGTGACAACACATGTCCAAGGTGCTGGCAAGATGACATATCGAGTTTTCCTCTAGTGCTGAATGAATCATTTACATATGAATATTCAGAAAATAGAGGCATCGATATCAAGTTCGGGCGCCAAAAGTAAGTGCAAATTTTTTATTATGTTTTTACGATATTATATTACTGAAAAGAGGGTATTTTCTATTAGTGGAATACTGTAAGCGAATTTCGTTTGCATTGTTCCCTCTTGTCAGGTTTTAAGTATTTTTATAGTATATCGACATCTGTTATACAGACGATAGATCAACGCTGACGGGCCTGTGATTTGTCCAACCGTGTTGCATGGCCCATCGGTTCTAACTCTTTTATAATTTATTGATGATAATAAATTACTCTAATCCTAGAGGACTTTTTCATCCTGGTGGGCCTGCATCTATCACCACCAATTATGGGCCCATCAGTTCTAATCATATTATTTTATTTACTAGACATAGTAACTAACTAACTTCAATTGTTAAAAGGCAGGTTGATTTACAGTTATTTAGAATGTCTGAGGAAAAACTGTTTACATGTGAGTGCGGTGCATCCTTCAAAACTGATAGGGAATTATTCGAACATCATAAAAGCGAACACCAAGAATAATCATTCTTGCAAAGAAAGTTAAAAATGGAATAATGTCACAAGTGCCATAAACCAATAATTGAAAATTATTATTGCGATGAATGCGTGATCAGAAAATAAATCATTATTAATTCCATAATCAATATTGACGGCTGTCTTTATATACTGATTATAATTGTTGTCATTTGTAGTTGGACTCATCATCGGAACTGTCTAAACTTCAGATAAGGATGTTCATGGATTATTGCGATTTAATAGAAAAATTATGGCTTGAATGGAAAGAATACTGTCTCCATTTCTTCACGTCAAGACAAAATTTTGTCAACTTCGATCAATTTTGAAGTTTAGTTTGTTATAAAACGAACTATTGCCTTGGCTCTTCGGTAAAGCCTGTCTTTTCATAATCCGAGACTAGGTCATCAAAGTTGTCTTCCGTCTCTGACGCCGTTGGCTTGACCTTCGTCGTATATTGAACTGTCACTGTCACGTCTTTGCCTTCCTCTTTTATCTCGACAGAATCGCCGGTTTTGTTGGAAAGTTTCCTCCGTTTGGTCATTCTTATACTACTCCAACAACTCTCTTAAACGTTATAGACTAAATCACTAGTGATATTCTAGAAAAATAGTCACATTGGATTTTTTTTATTTTCTAAATTCATTAATCTTTTTATCCAAAAATTTTAAACCGTTGATGAACGAGGGACATATCTAGACCTTCTGTGAATTAACCACACGATTAAAATCACTAGACCCACAGTGACAGGGAACGAGTAAGGAAAAGGCATGAACAAAGCAACAAGTGTAGACACCACTGTAATTAATGCAATCAATACTAATGTTTCCTTGAGCCAGTCCTTACTAGCAAACATAGTTATGAGAAGGATTTTTGTTGATTTAAGGATTCGTCCCTTTTTGATATACTCATGGAGACTAATAGAAAATTATTAAAATCGCAAATTCAAAAGGCTCTTGAACCATTTAAAACTCTACTTAAGAGTAAGAAAATGGAAGTGCAAATCGTTAACAAGGCCAAGAGCGAAACCGATATTATTATCGGAATTGAAACTTCGTTTGAAAAAGGGAAGACAAACGACATATACACTCCTAAACCACTGGATCAATATCCGACCGATGACGTATACACTCCTAAACAACTACAAAGTATGGCAATGGATCAACAAAAAAAGACGGTCAAAAAACTCAGAAAAAACCTAGTGGATCATGCAAGAAAAGAATTACGAGATAAAATTAAACTCCGAAAGGCTCATAATCACTAATGAACCACTTGAGAAGTAGAGTTAATCCCTTTTCGTCTAGTTAATACGCTCATGTGAGCGATTTTTCAGAATAAAAGCCGAAATTGCTCATATCTCAAATATTTATTCTGTAGTATTTTAACTATCATTTTCCAAAGTTATTTTAAAATAAGAAAGAATGCATTATTTCCTCTAGAAGTAATGTCCAATACTTGTGATAAAAATTGAAATAGAGTATTATTAATTATTATTCTAGTAATTGATGTATGATCTAAGATTTTCAAAATCGTCTGCAATTTACCTTCTTCTCGTTTTTACTCCGATTGCAGTCTTTCTGGAATTTTTGCATGTCGGATATGTTATTTTGTTTGTGGTAACTGCAATAGCATTGATCCCTCTTGCAAAGTTAATAGGCGATGCTACTGAACATCTATCTACACATTATGGTTCAACACTCGGTTCTCTTATCAATGTTACCTTTGGTAACGCTGCTGAAATAATAATTGCAATAGTTGCTATCAATGCAGGATTACTTGAACTTGTAAAAGCCTCAATTACCGGTTCTATTTTGGGTAACATAATGCTTATTTTTGGATTAAGTATGATTGCAGGAGGCTTTCGACATAAGGAACAACTATTTAATAAAGAAAATGCAGGATTGCAGGTATCGTTAATTTTCCTGGCACTAATAGGATTAGCAATTCCTACAATACTGTCAAGTACTATGATCGAAGGGACAGATGTTGAAAATCAATCAAAAATACAAATACTTAGCGATTCTGTAGCGATCTTGCTACTCTTTGTGTATGTTGTAGGAATCATCTTTACTTTTTTCACGCACAAACATCTTTTTGTCCTACCTCATAGCGATTCAGGTAATGAACATAATGAGCGTGATCATAAACATTGGAGTAAGAAGAAATCATTTCTTATGCTTGGAGTAAGCATGGTTGGAGTAATAGTAGTGAGTGAGATACTTGTAGGTTCCGTCGAGGAAACAGGCAGGGAATTTGGTTTTGGCGAAATGTTTGTAGGAGCTATTATTGTAGGTATCGTTGGTAACGCTGCAGAACATAGTAGTGCTATCGTACTTGCAAGAAAGGGAAAAATGGATCTGTCCATAGGAATAGCCGCTGGTTCTGGTACACAGATAGCACTCTTCGTTGTTCCTATCCTAGTATTAGTAGGGATAGTACTTGGTCAACCATTTACCCTAGAGTTTACACTATATGAATTAGTTACTCTTTTTCTTGCAGCCATCATTATGAATCTAATAGCCTTTGATGGAAAGAGTAACTGGTTTGAGGGAATAATGCTGACTTCAGTCTACATAATAATTGCAATTGGGTTCTTCTTCATCGGCTAACAGTCATTCTTGCAAGCATTTGATTGATTTACATAAAATAAAATGATGCCAAAACTTATTTTGCAGATTTGTAATACTAAAGAGGAATAGATGATTTTATTTTTTACAAGTCCAATCGGATTAGGGCATGCTACTAGGGATATTGCCATTTGTGAGGAATTGAAATCATTAACTAAAGAGAAGATATCAATAATCACTGGTAGTCCAGCATATGATATTTTCCTTAACTATAGATATTCCGTTGAGAATGTGTATAATCCTGAAAACTTTGATATTGATAGTTTGATGCAATTACGCTCACCTTTGAAGTGGCTTTTTAAATATTTCATGTATTATAGAAGATGCAAACAAATTGCTACTGCTTTTGTGGATAAGAATAGAGATGAGTTAATAGTTAGTGATGAGGATTTCGCATCAATCGCCGTAGGAGAAAAAAAGAACCGCAAGCGAGTAGTGATTACTGATTTATTAGAAACTCATTTTGTCAAGGGGATGTTTTCAGCCATTGAATCACGTATGAACAAATCTATGCAAAGTATGCTAATAAAATGTAACCGTGTTATTATACCCGATATTGGTGATGATGTGGATAACATCTCTTATGTCGGCCCAATCGTAAGAAAGTTAAGCACTCCAGATAGGAATCAATTACGTAAGAAGTTAGGTATTGAAAAAAGAACGATATTAGTTAGTATTGGTGGAACTAGTGCTGGGTGCCACTTAATTGAAAAAGCATCAAGTGCATTCAAGAAGTTGGTATTAGAAATGGATCTAGATTTAATTGTTGCAATGGGACCTTCTTTAAACAAACTTGAAAATAATTATACCAATTATAGAAACATTGGATTTGTTGATAATTTACACGAATATGTTTGTGCATCAGATCTTGTGGTTTCTTTAGCAGGAAGATCGACAATAGATGAATCTCATGTCTATGGGACCCCAGGAATTTTCATACCTATCAAGGATCATTTTGAACAAGAACAGAATGCCAGGCAACTAGGTTACTCATATGAGGATATCTCAAGGTTGGAAACCTTGATGCGAGAGAAAATTAAAACTGGTAGACTTAACAGTCCCAAACTAGAAAATGGAGCCGAAATTGCTGCTAAAATTATCATGGAAATGATATGTTAACAAAGAACGATATAGAGAAGTTTTCTGAATACTTTAATCAATCCCATAGAAGTCTACTTTTCCAACAAGAGATATGTAAGGCCTTCGGAGGGATTTGAACCCTCCTCGAGCGGTTTCTTCCAACAATATTCAATCTTGTTGTCCACAGCCGCCTATACTGACCAGGCTATACTACGAAGGCCGTTCAACATTGGTTTGATGTACTTAGAGTATATAATTGTTAGATAAATGATTTTTATACTCTAATGATATCTTTTAAAACAACTTGGATTCCTTTGTCTTCTAACTTTTTACCCAATGAATTCATCCCAATTGAATCGCCTGCCAAGTGCCCAAGTATTATTAAGTTGCCTTGAATAGCGCTTTCTATCAATTTGGCCAAGTCGCTATAATCAATATGAAAATAAAGAACTGTTGAAATTCCATTTTCAAAGTAACTTTTTGCTACCTGAAATCCACCATTGGTTCCAGCAGCAATTACTGCAACCCACTTGCCTACACGTGAATCTGGTTTACCGTAAACAACTTGAATCTTAGTCTCTGCTTTTTTAAACTCTGGTATTTCTTCCAATGCTGTAATTAATTCTGATACTAAATTTGGATTTGTATCTTGTATCTTTTGCGAAATCAATCTCTTTGCGTACTCATCGCATGGTTGATGAATGTTTACCAAGGGCATATCCAATATCTTTGCAGAATCAACTATAGAGGAATATATCTGAGTATGACTCCTAAGTTCTATTCTCCTCTTTAGTTCCAAAATCGACATTTTGGCAATATGTTCTGAAATACCATTTTCCTTCATGTAGTCAATATGCCTATCAATAAGTTTGTAAAAGTTAATAGCAGTTTTACCAATTGGATGATGAGTTATCACTGCATCGCATCCTAAATTCTTTGCCAGCATCAGGTCTGCGGTTGTTACGTCTATTGTCAACATTACCTTCTTGATCTTCTTACCATCAACATGAACTGCAGTATCAGCAGGTAGTGAATTCCAGTTAACCATATCAAGTGCAATTTGTAAAATTTCTTGAGTGTCTAACATCTTGATTTTGCTTCATGTTAAACTGTTAATAATATAAAGAAGTTTTGGAAGTAAGGCCTAAAGATACGATTTAACATTTAAATGTCATTGTGCGATTCGTTCTTGTACCATGAGTTGTTCTGATGAATATATATCACACACAGACACATCAAACCTTATCCAAATCTCACCTTCTACCAAGGCCAAGCTAAAGAAGGCAAAGTATGGTGTTTACAACCATTCTGCAGTTGAACTATGTCATTGGACAAAAAAATCTTTCTCTAATGAAGGAACCTGTTACAAACACAAATTCTACGGTATTTCAACTCATAGGTGTATGGAAATGACTCCAACTGCCATGAACTGTGAAAATAGATGTATTTACTGTTGGCGGCCTACTGAATTTTATGATACTTTAGAAATGCCAGCAAATTTAGTTGATGAACCAGATATGATAATAAATAATCTAATAGAAGAACGAAGAAGGCTCATAGTTGGACATTATGGTAACACAAAAACTGACAAAACAAAACTTGATGAATCACTTTTACCTCAACATTATGCAATATCACTTTCTGGAGAACCTACAATGTACCCAAAATTACCGGATTTAATCAAATATCTTTACACCTTGAAGAATACAAAATCAGTATTTTTGGTTACAAATGGTCAGGAACCAGAAATGCTTCAAAGACTGATAGATGAAGACGCGCTCCCAACCCAATTGTACCTCTCAACTAATGCCTCAAACAAGAAAATGTTTTCAATAATTAATAGACCAAGATACAGAGACGCATGGGAAAGATGGCAAAAGAGTCTTGAGTTACTATCAGAGATGAATACTAGAACAGTTTTGAGAATGACTGTCATAAGGAACTTTAATGAATCAACAAGCTACGTCAATGAATTTGCAGAGCTGATGAAAAAAGGCAATCCCCATTTCATAGAGATAAAATCATATATGCACATAGGAATGTCTACTCAACGTTTAGAAAGGTCCGATATGTTAGAAATGGATGAAATTAGGAATTATTCAAATTTACTTTGTAAGTCATTGGCTAGGTTCTCTATTATGGATGAAAGTGACATATCAAGAATAGTAGTTCTTCAAAATCTTGAAAGGTTCACTGAAAGGTGGATTGAAGGATACGAAAAGCCACTAATACAATGACAAAGATTAAAGTTCATTTAGAATAATATCTGCAATACCACTCTGCGAAATGATTCAATGCATGAGTCCTATGGGATTTGCTTATTTTGTTCGTAATGCCCAGTTGGCTGTACGTAATTGAGGATCCTTCTGGGATGAATATTGGATCATAACCCCAACCCACTTCTGAAATATGATCGCTTATGTTGCCCCTAGCTTCACCGGAAAAAGTCAAGTTGTTCTTGCCGTCATTGTATGCTATGACCGATCTAAAGTACGCTAATCGATTTGATTTGTTTGAAAGTAGCTCTAATATTCCATTATTTCCAATGGTTTGGAGAACATATGAGGAATATGGACCTGGAAAACCGTTAAGTGAATCTATGAAAAGTCCTGTATCTTCTACTATTAATGGCTGACCAATTATTTCAAACGCTACTTTGGATTTTTCCAAGGCGATGTCTTCCAAAATTTCCGATTGAATTTCATTAGTCTTAAACCTCAAGAATTCTATTTCCACGTCAAAGTTCCTCAGGTGGAGAAATATTTCTTTGAATTTATTTTCATTAGTACTTGCAAATATGATTTTTCTCAATTTTAGAAAAAACCAGAAACTAAAATAAAAAATTTGGCATTCATATCCAGAAGAGATTGGTTAGGAATTCTAAAAAATTAACAAATATGGGAATAAATCTTCATGTTACAGAGTACCTTTTTCTTGTTTCTATTACGTCAATTCTCTCTAGAATTTTTTCCAACTCCTTCGGATTAACAGATTTGTATCCATCTAAAAATTCATCAAAAAATTTAGAGAATGAATTATGAAAAGTACTTTTCAAAATTTCCTTAAATAATCTAATATCCATTGCCTTGTCCTCCCTTCTGGTCGAATAAAACGAAAGTCCCATATCTATCATGGTGATTTTTCTATTGGCAATGAAGTTTGCAGGCGTAAGGTCTCCGTGAATAATATTATGTAGATGAAGGGTTGAAACATATCTTCCTATGTCAAAACATATTGTTGATGTTAAAACCTTGCTTGCTCTAGTCCCCGGTACAAATTCCATGACAATTTCAGCACGAAAAGGATCAACGAAATAAATGTATGGAGTCCTTAAACCAAATTCTTTTGCCAAACTGAGCATTCTAGATTCACTAATTGTTCTCCTCCTTCTCAAATCCTCATCAAGTATCCTCTGTCGATACGCTTTTGGAATTCTGATTTTTGAAATTGCCTTTTTGTCATACCATTTTGTCAGGTAAATGTTTGACTCGGCTCCTTTGAACAACAGTTTGATGTAATACTGCAATGATAATATAACCAAAGTTTGGAGATAAAAATGTGGCACCACAGATAGATCCAAATCCGGGAGAAAAATTGGTTCTTGAAGAAGATTGTTCTGAGGTAAAACTTGGAAGTGGCATTCTAAGTTTGACCAACCAGAGGATTATTTTTGAAAAAACAGAAGGGAATCTAACCACTCTAAATAAGAAGATAGGTAATGCGTTATTGAATTCGACCCTGGACAAAGTAGGTAACGTCAATCATGAAGGCTTTATTCTGACCAAAGTAGTAGTGCAGATAGGCGATTCAAAGTACAAATTCAGTGTATTTAATAGCAAGAAATGGACCAAAGAGATAGAAACACAAAAAGCATTATTCAATAAGCAATAGTAAATAGTTACAGGAGAATGCGAGAGAGTTTCCATTCAAAATACTGGAACTACTTTCTTGTCGTCAGATGTTCATCATGAAATAGGGATTTTGAGTATTGTAATAATACCAATCTCTACTCACAATTCTACTGGCATAAAATGAGGATTGGGGATGGATTTTATTTTTTACATCATCTTACACAACTGATCATTTATCCCCTTGATACCTATTTGCTCATATTCATATGCATATCCATCTTAGATTTATTACCCATCTGAGACATCATCTTCATAATGTCGTCTTTGGGTGGGATGATACCATAGATTGGTGTATCACCGAAGTGATTGTTTGTTTTAGCTGAGTCTATTGATAATCCAATTACGTGATTGTTCCCTACCTTTACTTCAATTGGTACTTGTTCAACTGGACCGTCCTTTAGAGTTACTGTTACTGTTCCTTTGTATGAAGTAGCGTTGTCTTGATTACTGACATCACTCAGAGAGAAATTAGATATGGAGTGCTTGTGCATTGCGGTTCCGTCCAACATGACCATATAGACCCATGAATCAAATTTTGCAGGATTTGTCTGATTGAAACTGTCCATGGTTTTATTTATGATATTTGTGATCAAATGTCCAGAAATAATCCATGATGGTTCACCTTGTTCATTATTTTGAATACTCGATATCGCTCCAAATGTCATATCTTTGCGATCCTTCCCTTTGGCGGGATATGCTTCACCAGAACTTAGGGAGTATGTGACTATTGCTATTGCCCCCGTTACGATCAAAAGTGCCGTGAATAGGGATACAGATTTTCGAAAGGAATTCTTATTTGACATATAGAATAGATAACTCAAAAAATATTAAAATCTACCGGCATAAAGCGTTCCAAATCTATATAGTTTGGTATAATTAGGGCTGATAATCGAAATTATTTGATAAATCATTTACAATCAGTTTCTCCGCCACGTTACATCCACACTATCTACTCTCCATGATTGATTAATAAAAGAATCTGAAATATTTATAGAATTTTTTGATTTCAAATAGGATAATATTCCGGTCCATGCTATTTGTGCTCCATTATCTCCTGCGAATGAAACTGGACATGAATTGAATTTCACTTTATGTCTTTGACATGCCAGATTTAGCATATTGGATAGCTGTTTGTTCGCAGACACTCCTCCAACTAACAATAGTTCTTTTTTTTCAGTGGCAGATAGAGCTCTTTCAACCGCTTCTGTTATCATTGCAAATGCTGTCTCTTGAATCGAATAACATATATCTTCAACTGTAAATTTACTAGTAGAAATTAATCTCTTGGCAGCAGATAGTATACCAGAGAAAGTAACATCGTTTCCCTTTATTGAATACGGTAATACAACATAATTTTTTGAAGATTTATGGGCCAATCTTTCTATCTCTGCTCCACATGGCGAAGCTAATCCTAGATGTCTACCAAATTGATCTAGAAGTTGTCCCAATGTGATGTCTAATGTTTCTCCAATGACACGCCACCTATTATTAGTAAATACTAATATCATAGTATGACCTCCAGAGACTAGTAGGACTAATGAATCCTTACTATTAGTAAGACTCATTCCAAGTTCAATATGGCCTAATGCATGATTTATAGGAATTAATTTTATATCATAAAATGAAGATATTGAACGAGCGATAACTGCACCTATCCTCAAACAAGGACCAAGACCAGGTCCAGCGGAATATGCTACGAGGTCTAAATCCTTGTAATTAATCTTGGATAATTCTAATGATTTTTTTAAAACATCTATTGCCACTGATGCATGATGACGAGCTGCCTCCCTAGGATGGATTCCTGATCCCTCAGGAGCCTTGAATGTATCCCTAACATCAGAAAGAATATTGGGATAAAATTTGGAATCAGAGTGCTTTATTACAGAGCATGCGAAAGTGTGAGCAGTACTCTCTATTCCAAGACATAACATTCATATCACTTCCTGCTAGTCGCAGACACAATTTTAATTACGTCATTATTCTTTAATATATGATCAGCTCCCAACCTCCTTTTAGTTCTAACGTCAATAGCAAAAAGGAAACCTTTTCCCAACTCCTCATGTATGGCATGAGCCAAATCTTTTGCAGTTGATTCTTTATTTAGTAAATAAGCTTCGGGCAGTATATTGCCTTTCTTATCAGATAACTTTGAATCATCTTCAACCGGAAATACTACAATTTTCTCTAGTAGGTTAAAACAGGTAAGATTTATTATTTCTTGAACACCCGTAGAGCCATATTTCTTTATAAAATTTGAAACAATTTCAAGAGCTTGTTTCTGTTTATCACTTAGTTGAGTATTCTTTTTAATTTCAAATGAATTATCTCCCGGAAGATAGTGAATGAATCCGTTTTTTACAGCTTTTCGTAATAACATCTCTAATTCAGAAGCACAGGGTATAATATTCGCATACTTTTCTGTGAGTTCCCTCAGATTATTTTGAGTCGTTGAGATATCCGCCTTATTTGCTGCAATTACTACTGGTTTTACATCTCGCCTAATCATTTGACAAAAGTCAAATATTTCCTGTTCTGTCCAAGATTTGAATTTCTTGTTTTGAAGATTCAATTTGTTCAGAACTTTATCTAAGGCTGCTTCTGTTACTCCAAGTCCAGATAATCTCTTTTTCAATACTTGTACCGTATTATGTCCCGACGAATCAAGGTCTTTGATATTGTCCATATCTCGCTTAATAATTGAAACCAGCCATAGGTCAAATTCTTCTTCAACAAATCTAATGTCTTCAAGTGGATCACCAGTACCTGGCGTCACAGGTCTCCCTTCAGAATCGGTGGAACCCGAGATGTCTATGACATGTATAAGTGCATCTGCTTGCCTTGCGTCATCTAAGAACTTGTTTCCAAGGCCCTTTCCTTCATGAGCGCCAGGAACCAGACCAGCTACATCTATAATTTGTACTGGAATAAATCTGATTCCGTCAATACAAATGGAATGAACCGGATTATCCTTAACCCCAAATTCTGTGCACACACAATTTATTCTCACATGGCAAACTCCAAGGTTAGGTTTCACTGTTGTAAATGGATAATTCGCAATATTCACAATATTATCTGTAGAGGCAGAAAAAAAAGTAGACTTACCTACATTTGCCTTACCAATTAACCCGATGAGCACTCATAATGATTATTAAGATTCATAAATTAATGTTTTGAGATATGCAATCACAATAATCTAATTCTTCGCCTAAACACAAGACTTAATTTCTTTTATGATCATAAGTCTACCCTTGGCCGGCATTTTTGCAATTGCTAATTGTACCACAGACAAGGAGGCTTTAATGTCATATTTCATTAGTTCCTTACAGATGCTACAACACAGAGGAAAAGCATATTGGAAGATGATCATTGACAATTTAGTCTCAAGTGGTATCGGTTCATTCCCCGCTGAAAGATCGATTTTGAAGATCGTAGAAAACAATAGTAACCTTCAATTTAGACTAGGATTAGGCTATTTATCCAAAAGAACCCCTAGATTCAAGAGTATGAATAAGATTACTGTAATTCTTGATGGTTTCTTTGTAGACATTGAAAAATTGCACCTACATCCACTCGTAGGAGATGCAGCAAGTGCTGATTCATTATTTAAGATTTATAACATTTTCAAAAGACTCCTAATAGATAAGGAAAATCCAGAAAAAGCCTGCGAGTTTTTGGACAGACATTTAAGGGGAAATCTTACTATGATGAGCAATGAAAAGATCTATTCATATAGAGACTCTACTGGTTTCAAACCGCTAGTAAGCGGCACTGACAGGAACAACTCAATTTCAATTATAGCTTCAGAAAATTCCCTGCGTATTCCATTTCCTAATATGAATTTTCATGATGTAAAACCTGGACAGTTAATTAAGATGGATGCTGAAGCTGGTCAAGAAAAGCTACTATCACTTCCTACCACAAGGACAATGATAGATCCATTTGAATTCATACGAGAATCCCATGTTACTGCAACTATCGACGGAAAGGGGATATATGAAGTTAGAAAAAAAATAGGAAAAGTGCAAGCTGATTTTCTCTCATCACATTCTGACATTGATATTGAGGCGGCTTACGCAGAACCTGATTATCCAAGACCTATGACGCTTGGTTTTAGTGCAGAATATCGACATCATATTCCAAAATTTGACTTGGGTGAGGCTATAATTAATGACAGATATGATGATTCTGATCGTATGATAGATTTTTCTGAGAATATAAGTAAGAATAAAATGATAACTTCTGGAAAATCTTTGAAATACATTCTTAGACATAAGATTAACCAGAAAAGGATTGGTCTGATTCAAGGAACAATTCAAACTGGAATAACTGCCAAAGAAACTATTTATTATTTGAGAAAAGCAGGTGTTAAATCGATCTCTATTATTGTAAGCTATGTTCCTACAGTAGATGGACGACAAGTTGGACTATATACCCACAATAGAGAGTTAATTGCTCATAAATATATTGGACAAGTGCCCTCTCTTGAGGTACTAAACACCAGAATCTCTAAAGAATTGGGTGCTGATAAAGTATTTTATAATTCTCCGTCTGTTCTTTCTCAGGGTATCGGGATTTCAGAATATAATTTATGGTTTCCCGAATGGGTACGATTCTTAGAATATGACAAGTAATGATAAAAAATGATAGGAAATGACATTTAAACGTGATTCTGACCTAAACCATTGGAAGGATGATCCAGTAAAGAGCATTACAATATTGAAAAAGTATGTTGTCGACGGAAGGGATGTGAACAACTTTGAAATAAGACAATATACCCACCAATGTTCCTATCAAAAAAATCATACAGTTTATACTATTTATCTCGAAACCAATGATAGCAAGATTGAGACAAAATACAACCAAGGAACTCAAATGAGGGAAAATAATATTGAAAGCATAGCTCAATGTATCACTAATTTGATTGGGGTTAATTCAACAATAAACCGATTGCTCATAGAACTTGATAACTCCTAGTGGACAAAATTAACAAAACTCGCTTTACAAGCATCATTTGTCACTCACATCAATGAATGAATTATTCAAAAGTAATGACTTGATAAAGCTGATTTTGCTCTAGCATATTATTATATGAAATTAGATTGCTTGGAAGCAAAATTATTTTATTATTTTCCAAAAAAATGAAATATTTTAGAATGATATCATAGAAAAGTTAATAATTTGAAACTTTATTTTTGAATAAAATTCATGCTCGTTTAGAATTTTAATTGTACAAATTGAGCTAACGTGTAAAAAATATTTGACCAGAATAACTATTTGACTTTTTACGTCTCAAGCTATAATAAGAGGATGTGCTGCTTTGCAAAATCAACCCATATACCTTAAGGCCATTACCCTAAAGGACATTAGCGATGTTGATTCCATCAAGGATGACGCTAAAAAGCACATGATCTTAATAGTACGAATAACACCCATGGCTCAGAAGGATATTGAAACATTACGAAAGGCGATAGACGATTTATATAATTTTGTTAAATCAGCTGGGGGAGATATTGCGAGATTGGGCGAAGAACGAGTAGTGATTACACCGCCGGCTGTGAAGATATGGAAAGGAGTACACGATCTAAAGTAAGTTTCCCGATAGTTCACAATACCTTGATTGATTCTTGAACCAGTGGATGAAAACTCTGGATCTTAAAAATCCTGTTTAAGGAATTGGCCAAGTTTTGACATTTTTTCCCTTCTCCATGATTAGTTATAACTTTTTTTAGCTTTGGTTTCAGTCGGTTTACGTAAGCTAATAACTGATTGTAATCACTATGGATACTAAAGCCTGGTATCACATCAACATTACATTTAATATCGACATTATTACCCTCAAGAATAATATTACGCAGTCCTTCCTGAAGCAACTTTCCAGTCGTAGATTGAAATTGCTCCGAGAGCAGTATTACCTTACTTAATGGATCATTAGCTATCTGACTCAAGTATTTCACTGAGGGGCCATCTGTAAGCATCGAAGATGGACACAACACTATCGATTTCTCCCATTTAGCAGATGGCTCTAATTTCACTAGACTGTTAATAAAGAGAGGATCTTCAATTTGGTCATTTATTCTCTGTTTGAGTGGTTTTGATAAATAGTCTGAATACATTTCATAAAAATTAAACATATCCAATATTTTTTCGTCGACAAAAATCTTTTCAGGATTTATCATTTTGACACTCCTCAACATTCCCAACGTTACACAAATTTCCTGTGAAAGTCCTAGAACTGGAACTGGAATCAACAATCTTCCACCTTCTTGAATAGTTGAGTTGATGCTCCTAGCCAAGTTTTCTTCCGCTACATCTCTAGTAACAAATTTATCATCTCTATTTCCATTTGTGCTTTCTATTATCAGTGTTTCTGCTCTAGGGAAATTCCAGAAGGCATTATCTACAGTGTTCAATCGTCCAAATTTTAGATCACCAGTATATACAATATTGTAATCCCCATTTCCAATATGTAGATGAGTGGATGCAGAGCCAATCATGTGTCCTGAATTTGCAAATGTTATTCTAACATCTGGAGAAATATCGGTCACTGCGCCAAAATTTAGAGGTATTACATGAGAAATCAGATTCTCTATATCTCTTGTTGAGTATACGGGGTCTTTGAACCTTGAGACATAATCCTGTAATATTGATATCATGATTGGGAAAGTCGGTTCAGTGCAATACACAGGGCCATCATATCCATATTTGCACAAAATTGGAACAGCTCCGCAGTGATCAAGATGCGCATGTGATATGACCACTGCATCAATTTCATTCATGCCAATCCCAAAAATATCTAATCGCGGAAGTAAGTCTGTATCTTCATTTTTATACGTCTTAATTCCAAAATCTAATAGAATTTTACTTTCATGAGTAACGATCAATATAGCGCTTCTTCCAATTTCTGAAAAGCCACCTAAACAAACTATACTTGCTTCTTCAGAACCGGACAGCTTTTGTCTAAATATTTTTTCACCAACTCGCTTGTAGAAATCTATTCTTTCTTCAGATGAGCTGTGTAATATTTCATTCATAGATTTTAGGAGTCTCAGATTTTTTGGGGCTCGTCTACACAACAACTTCCAACCTGTTTTTTCTATCAGAGCAATTTCTAGTTGGTTAAGTTCTGTTAAAGTTCTAAAATCGTTGACAAAAACCGTAGCCTCTCCTAAAGCAGGATCAAAACATATCTCTGGAATGTCATTTGGGTTGGAACAGCTAGAACGAATTATTTGATTAACGGAATCCTCAGAAGATCTAATCGAAGTATCAGTTCTTATAACTATTCTTTTCTTTATTAAATTAACCATCTTAGAAATAATCTCTTGATTTTCCAATAGTACAGTAGGTTTTCTTGAGTAGAGTACAATAAATGGACCTTCATATTCTATTTTAGTTATTTCAGATTCTGACGGGATGTTATTCAGAATAGAAGCAACAATGTTTTGATTTCGATTTTCATCCTGTACTCTATCATACATATCAATATTTCACTAACCTATATTCTCTTCATTTAGAAGTTTGTATATTGATATCTTGTATGAGCTAAATAAAGGTTCTCAAATCATCTTTTTCAGCTTGTAAAATGTTCACGCTACATAATTAAGAGTAACCTTGACCTTCCTTTTCTTTCACAACCTTTGGACTTCACTGACAAAGCGATAGAAATAAAATGAAATACAACAATTGTATATCAGGACGAATTGACATCGGACCCAAACCACTTAATGGAACTCCCAAGGAAAATATTGATTGGTAACGATGTAGTATACCAACTTGGACCGTTTATCCGAGATTTAAATGACAAAGCAACAGTTGTTATTGTCATTTCTGGAAATACTGTAAGAGCACGAGTTGGTAAAGAATGTGTCGAAGCTCTAGAGAGCTCTTCTTTGAAACACAAGTGGATAGAGACTCCAAATGCATCGATGAATGATATCAATTCATCTCAATCAATCATTGAAAAAGAACAACCCAATTTTATCATAGGTGTAGGGGGTGGCAGATCAGTAGACGTTGCAAAAATGATTTCTTTTAATCTGAATATTCCGTTCATTAGTGTCCCTACTTCGGCCTCGCATGATGGAATTTCAAGCCCATTTGTTTCTATCAGAGGTAGAGATAAACCGTATTCACTGAAAGCTCATGCGCCAATCGGCGTCATCGCAGATACAAAGCTTATTTCAGAAGCTCCTTATAGACTTCAAGCTAGTGGTTGTGGAGACCTAATCGGAAAAATAACGGCCGTTAAAGATTGGGAATTGGCAAGAGACGATAATGATGAATATTTTGGTAGTTACGCCGCCAATCTTGCTAACATGAGTGCAAAAATAATAATAGAAAATTCAAATAAACTGGTCAATCGTGCACATATAAGAACGATTGTGGAGGCCCTAATAAGTGCGGGGGTTGCCTCATGCATTGCGGGAAGTAGCAGACCATGTTCTGGATCAGAACATCTGTTTAGTCATGCACTAGAATATGTATCAAATAGTAATTGTGGTTTGCACGGTGAAAGAGTGGGAATAGGGACTATAATCATGTCAAAAATTCATGGTTTAGATCATGAAATCATAATAAAGACACTAGAAAATATCAAAGCTCCAACTACAGCGAAGGAAATTGACGTAGATGAAGAACAAATTATAAAATCACTGTTGATAGCCCAATCATTGAGGCCCGAAAGGTATACGATTCTTAACAAAATTAAGATGGATAATGATTCTGCTAGGGCTCTTGCAAAGTCAGTCAGCGTAATCTAGCTATTAATTAAAAGTAGGAAAGAAGCCGTGTCTTAATAACGTCAAAAGATCTTATTTCTTTTGAGTTTTTGGCTCTTCCTTGGCTTTTGGCTCTTCCTTGGCTTTTGGCTCTTCCTTGGCTTTTGGCTCTTCCTTGGCTTTTGGCTCTTCCTTGGCTTTTGGCTCTTCCTTGGCTTT
>Ga0193736_1000001_pt1 | contig 103977 bp, 113 predicted proteins | sample L2m1metaG_FD_160566 | JGI IMG/M metagenome (GOLD analysis project Ga0193736, IMG submission 160566) | Soil microbial communities from a riparian zone of the East river system, Colorado, United States - L2m1 | ecosystem: Environmental > Terrestrial > Soil > Riparian zone | place: USA: East... | reverse complement strand
AATCGAGACAGGAAAAATATTTGTGAGAAAGCTTCCAGTTGTTGGCTTACGAGATTGGTTATTAATTTACGAGGATACGTTGGTTGAGCTATCGGTAAAAGATGCTTATGACGAGTTGGAAATTGTAATTATTTAAGGAAGATATAACAACGACATTGAATCATATTTAGTTAATTGGTTATGAATTCAATAGCATATATGATCTGAAGTTATAATAAAGGAACAAAATAAAATATTTTCTAAAGCTTGATACTTCAAATAGTATTAATCAAAACTTAAAAAAGTGGTTAGTGACCACCACAGCCACAACTATGTTCTTCTCCATGATTATGAGCACTTGCATTTTCAGAACATGTAGGACAAAGCGGACTATTATTTTCAGACATGAATGTAATCCCGCAGGAACTACACTTTAGTTTTTGAATTCCTTCCATAAATTGTAAAGGCCCGATACTATAATTAATGTCTTTCTTGTAAAAACAGATTCCCTTGTACATCTTGAACATCGTATTAGTGTTTTTGTCTAGTTTACGTTTTTAATAAAATGAACGTCTGAAACCAAATTAGGGTAAAAAGAACGAACGTAAGGTTATATTCCCTGGCAATTATTCAGAATTGATTGAGGAAATTTGTAGTTATTCCTAAATTCAAAGAGAATATTAAAGAAATAACGTACTTTGAGCCTAGGGTTGTCAAGATTGTCAAAGGTGAATCAATAACTTGGATAAATCGAGATACAAAGGTACATAACTTGACTTCAGGGGATGCGAATTCCACTTTGCAAAGTCCTTTCTTTCAAACTGGAAGCATGCTGCCGGGGGAATCTACAACTGTTAAGATCGATAGTAATCAACAAAGTATACCATATTACTGCACTATGCATCCTTCTGAAAGAGGCGTGGTTGGGATGTTACCCAAACCCGAGGACCAGATGACAGAAGACGAGAAGGCTAGATTTCTAAACGACTTAAACTTGTCAATATCCGACAATGCAAATCAAAAAATATTAACTCGTCTTCAAAGACAACTGGATCCAGCAATTATTGAATATCTGAGTGACCCTCATGCTACCCTAATCCAGAGTAGGGTAATGACCATTGTATTTTGGGATATCAGTAATTTTTCAAAATTGACTGAAATCTTTAAAGACCATCCGGAGCTCATTGCGGTATTTCTCAATGAATATCTTGGCGTAGCAGTTCCAATTATACACGAACATGGTGGAATAATTGATAAATTCATTGGGGATGGCATACTGGCATATTTTGGATTCAAGGAAACGGATGATGACGGCTCAATTGGTGCCTCGAACGCGATTATCGCAGCTCTAAAAATCCAGAAGGCATTCCAATTTTTTAAAAAAAATTGGTTGGATATTTGGAGTACGGTTACTAATTTTGATACAAATATAGATATAAAATGCGGGATTAACACCGGCTCTGTCTTAGTTGGACTCATGGGAAGTCAAGAAAGGGACCAGTTTACAGTGATAGGAACTCATGTGAATTTGGCAAGTAGGATGGAAGGGATAGCTGAGGCCGATCAAATCGTTATATCGCAATATACAAAGGAAAAAGTTTCACAAAAATTCCACATGGAAACTATTCAAATAAAAGAAGAAAAAATAAAAGCTTTTGAAGACATTACTGAATATTACGTAATCATAGGTCAAAACTAGAGTTTCTTGACAATAGAACGTATAAACAGTCCTTATTTACAAACAATACAACTTCAGAGAAATGTAATCATCTTATGAAGCCACATAAAATCGCAACTCTTTCATTAATGCTTGCAAGAGTAGTATATACAATCAATTGGTTTAACATTGCTTCTATCTTCTACCTAGTCGCTTCCGATTTTAAGGAAGATATCGCCATGCTTGGAATAATAAGTGCCAGCTTTCTTATCGGTGTAGGTCTGTTCCAAGTACCTGCAGGAATCATTGCTGCAAAGTATGGTCCTAGAAAGATTGCCATATATGGAATCATGATTGCCTCATCTGCAGCATTAGTAACTGGATTAGCTAGCAATACTTCGCAAATCACTCTGTTGAGATTCATAATTGGTTTAGGAATGGCATGTTTCTTTGGACCAAGTGTTATCCTAGTTTCGAAATATTTAGGAAACGAATCAGAAGGACTGGGAATTGGATTACTAAATTCAGCCCATGCCTTGGGCGGAATTATTGGATTATTTGGTTGGGTGATATTGGCTGAACACTTTGGTTGGAGAGCGACACTTATTTTGAGTGGCGGGTTGGGAATATCAACTGCCATTATTCTAAGCAATGCATTACTAAGGGATGTCGATGAAATAAGGAATGAGTTTAAGATTAAGGTATCTCATGTTTTTAGTACCTTATTTAACAAATCATTGATAGTCCTTGGAATCACATTGCTAGGATTTCAAGCAGGATCGAGTATGATTTTGACTTTTAGTATATTCTACTTTGTAGATCATTTAAAGATTAATCCAATTGATGCCGGGTTAATAGGAAGTCTAAGTCTAATAGTCGCGCTTGTCTCATCTCCATTTTTTGGGAAACTCTACGACAAGATTGGGAATGCAAGGCAATTACTGTTGATTTCAGGTATCATTAGTGCGGCCAGTCTGGTGGGTTTTGCTACCGATTCACTATATGTTATTACGGCATCGATCCTTATAACAGGATTTTTCTTATCGGCAGGTTTTGTAATAGTATATGCAAAAGCAAAAGAAATCAACAAGGCACAACCTCAGTATCAGACCCTTGCCGTAAGTTTCGTAAATGGTGTTTCGTTATTCGGGGTCTTCTGGGTCCCGGTCTTATTTTCCAGTATAGTGAGCGGCTTTGGATATGAGATAGCTTGGTTGTTAGGAGCCTTGGTTATTATTTTACTGATACTTCCAGTAGTTAGGTTAAAATGAATAAATTATTCTGGTATCAAGATCAAATATTCTAAACTATCAGTTAATTAAAATCGATTCTGCATATTATACTGTTAATATATGTCGAGTTTGAATTAAATGTTCAAATGATATTCTATGAGTAAAATGGTGAATATATGAACTGGAATAATAAAACTGGAAATTATCGGTATATTGTCCTATTTATCATGGTCGGCGTATTTGTCCTTCCGACTTTACAGCAATCGGCATTTTCGAACCATGGCAAAGAAATAGCTCTAAAATTAAATGATGCCCAATTTTATTTACCACTGGGCAAGAACGTCCAGGTGATCAAGTTAACTACCACATATTCGGTTACCGATCCTGCCACGGTAGATAAACAAATCAGTGGAACGATGAAAATTTATACAGCCAATGGAACTTTAATGAAAACGACGTCAATTCCAAATGGATTCAACGCTGATAAGAATGGTTTTCAGCAATTTGTTACCAGTTTACCAAATAGTACTATTCAATCCATTACTACCGTTGTATTATTTACTGATTTGAACAAGACAGCTGCACTTTCTAATTCCATTACAAACAATCTAGTTCTAAATAAAACACAATAATATTACTCGCAGACTTCCATCATTCAAACATTCGTAATGATAATAGAAAAACATCATTCTGTTCTATCGAGACCCTTGATAATTAGGAGTACTTAAATAATTTATCTTAGAATAAAGTTATAGAATGATTACCGCAGAGATAAGTCTCGTTCCTGTGGGCTCTCGTTCAGGAACAAGCATGAGTAAGGAAATAGCACTAGCTTTTGACGCAATTAGTGGAATCAAAGATCTGAGAGCAACCCTTACTCCACTTGGAACTCAAATTCAATCAAATAGTATGGTGGACATTTTGAATGCAATAAATATTGCACATGAGGCGGTTAAATCGTCTGGAATAAAGAGAATAATCTCAATTGTGCATATTGATGAAAGAATGGATAAAGAACAAAATCTTGATCAAAAGGTTGACTCTGTCATCAACAAATTGAAGTGAGAGCTTCATACTTGCTTTACAACATAGCCTGATTAACTGTTGGCTTGTTGTTTGATTTAGAGATGAATTGTACTTTAAGCAGTTATGGAAAGTCCTATTCCAATCGCCTTATTACTTGGGTGAGAGCACCTACAGATACGACTTGATGGATAATGTTCTGAAAGCTTGTGGCGACATGTACGATAATCACAAATTGGCTCTTCAGCATCACCCACTACATTTACAAAATGATCAGAATAGCCAAACATACTACAGGTACTACAACATAACATAATACCATTTCCAGAGTCCTTTTTTGGTCAATAAATCATTTGTTTAATTACCATTCATGGATATTATTTTCCACCACCTTGGTGTTCCTCTTATTACAAACTATTATAGATTGTCAAACATCCTTTTGCAATAGTATCAGTATTTTGATAACTCTAATGGTTGTTTACTAGATATCATTAGGTTAATTTTGGTCTTTTTTGACTAATGATGACAAAATATCAAGATATTGTAAAATGAAGAATTGCAAACCGAATCAAATTTAAGTCCAAAGAAATAAGAAGAATTGAATGTTCAAACGACTGGGCGCTGCTATTCTTTTAGTTGAGGATTTAGAAAAAAGTATAGGATTCTACAGGGATATTCTTGAACTTAAAATAAAAAACCAGTCCCCAGATTGGGTCGAATTTCAAAATGAAGCTCAAGGTGCTGTATTAGCATTACATCCTGCGCGCATCAAACAGAAAGGATTTTCAAATATGCTAGTAGGATTCAATGTCAGTAACTTGGAATCTGTTTGTAAGAAGCTCGAAGAAAAAGGGGTCAAATTCCATAAGAGGATTACCGAGGAATCTTTCGGAAAACATGCAATTATTGAGGACCCGGAGGGTCATCTAATATCAATTGTAGAAATTCCACCAAAGGATGAATTGGGTCAAATTCCATATTATCATGGATTTGCTCCCGTAGAAGGCTTGATGTAATGTTATAATTTTTAGCAACATTTACCAAGTTACTTAAGCTTTTTAAAGGATTTGATTTTCTAGATGAAACCTATAAGAGGAACTGGATGTTTGAAACCATTAAAAGGAAAAAGTAATCTGATATCATATTAGATAGAAATGTATTTTATTTGGAGTATGTTTTGTAAGATTCCAAGATACAATATAATAGTTCAAGTTCTAGTCTTAAAAAGCCCAAACAATTATGATATAATAATAATAAGTTTGTTGTATTATTACAGTTAGATGAGCGAATTTGCCTTTTTTCGATTCAAAAGCGCTAACATGCTAACTGATGAAGAGGAAAGAGATAGAGAAGAGATTATTAGACTAACAGAGCAGGTTCTTGATTTAAAAGGCATAGAATGTGATGCTAAAATCGCCAAGATCTCCGAGGATCAACTGAGGGAGATACTTGAAGAAGTGAGAAGACTGCGAAGGAAAAAGAAAAAGACTTACATTGATTCAACTGATATTAATATAAATGAACAAGACAAAGATATTGAAAATGATGAGGGAGAAAGTCCTTACATTACGTAGAAGATGACTTAAAATGGATATGGATAACCTCACAAATCGCTGGCTTGCAACTTTAGGTATAGGGGTATTGATTTTCGGTCTTGCATTATTTGTCTTGAAAGTTCCTGTACGTACTATGCTCATTTTCTTTGCAATTGGAATACCTGTCGTATTTCTATGGCTGTATGCTGACGAAAGATCCCGCAGAGAAAAGAAAGAAATGGAACAGCTGGGCAAAATTCAACAGCAGCCCTGTATTTGCACAGTATGTAAACATGAACAGGCAGCAGTTTGTATAGAACAAAAGTGTCCATGTTGCATTATCATGAAAGGGGATAGCATTATAGGACATTCCATCAATCCCCTTCAATAATTACTGCGCACCATTATGAATCATTTATGAAATTATGAGAAATTTCATGCTTTGATGTTACTCTTGAATAATACCTCTCTTTTGAGGTATCATCACATAATTTGGAAAGTATCCAGAGGAGTGCAGAAACTGACACTAAAGGTCTCTAAATTAGTAATCATCTTTAATTAGTACAAAATTAATAGATTTGAAAACAATATGTAAAACAGAAGTGTCTATAAACAAGAATATAAAAACGAAGTACAAAAACATAGGTTACGACATGCTGTGGCTAATGCAAGTCCTCAACACGCATAGATTTTACTTGGGGCTAACTAGCCATTAATTAATATCTCATTAGCGCAAAATCTGGATGTCTTATTCTTCAAGATCCAAAAAATATATTCCACATTAACTCCATTAGCAACAAATACTTAAAAATGAATTAAGTTTAAAGTAAGATGTGATTTTGTCCACGGAGGATGAACTATTTCAAAAAGGGTTAATCTTAACAGACGACATTGCCATTGATCCAATTCTTGATTTCAATTTATATGCTAATGCTATAGTCAACATTGTAAGAAACTCACATCCAAAATTTACTATCGGGATTTTCGGCGATTGGGGAACAGGAAAGACCACTTTGATAAATGCTGTTGACAAAGTCCTTCAAACTGATAAAGATTTGATCATAATAAGACTTGAACCGTGGCGCTATAAACAGGAACAATTCCCGCTGGTTTCATTGTTAAAAAGCATTGCATTTGCGTTACCGGCTGAGAAACAATTTCAAGTTTTAAAACAGAAGTTGGAAATAAGTGCAATAAATTATCTCAAGAAAACTCCAGATATCCTTACATCAATCATATCCAAATACGCTTCAGAAGAGGATGAAATTTCAGATGAGATGCTTGATACTTTTAAAAGGGAATTAAATTCAAAGATCCAACTAATAGCAGAATTAGATAGAGACACGGTCTACTTTGATGGTTTGGAGGAGATCAAGAAAGAATTAAGAAATCTCCGGCTGGATAATCCTGCATTCAGGATTATTGTATTTGTAGATGATTTGGATAAATGTCCTCCCAAGAGAGCGCTTGAAATTTTAGAACTCATAAGAATATTTCATGATATTGAGGGATTTGTTTACATCATTGGAATAAGTCATGATATGATTATCAAGTTTAGCAACATTGAAAATAACAAAATGAGTATTGATGGAGAGCATTACATTAAGAAGTTGATTCAAATACCAATTACTTTACCCAAATGGAGTAATCATGATATTGTTAACCTGGTCAAAGATTTAATAAAAAAGGGAATGATCCATGATAAGTTCAAGGACGTTGTAGAAAAAAATATAGATCTAATTTCAGTAGCAATAGACAATAATCCCAGAGAGATCAAAAGATTCTTGAACAACTTTTTTGTAGCACATGAAATTTTTTCGGGTAAGAAAAATTTTGAGGCAAAAGAATTGATTTTTTCGGGTAAGAAAAATTTTGAGGCAAAAGAATTACTTATAATTCAAGCCATTCATTTACGATGGACCAAGTTTTATAATATATTGGTAAGATCAGATGAATCATTCTTTAAGGGATTAGATAAGTATCTAAAAATGGATGACGAAACACGCTTAAAGAGTTTGGATTTGTACGAAGGAAAAAAGGAGGAGGGAGATATGAAAGTGTGGAAAGTGTTACGAGATTTTAAATCAGACTCTGGTTTATGGAATTTTCTAATTCAAAATTCAGATACTTTAAGAAATGTACGGGATTGGAATATCTATAGCCATGCTATAGAAACATCTGTAGAACCAACCAGTAAACATAGAAAAGCAATAAACTACGAAGCTATAAAGTTACTGCAAAGTGGAAAGATTAATGAATTTAATGATAAAAGGGCCAACGAATTTAAGAGTTTATCTATGAGAGAAGCGGATCTGAGGGATGCGGATCTGAGGGATGCGGATCTGAGGGATGCGGATCTGAGGGATGCGGATCTGAGGGATGCGGATCTGAGGGATGCGGATCTGATGGGTGCTAATTTAAGCGGAAGTGACATTGATGGTGCGGATCTGATGGGTGCTAATTTAAGCGGTGCGGATCTGATGGGTGCTAATTTAAGCGGTGCAAGATTAGTCGGCACTAATTTAGGAGGTGCTGATCTGGTTGGTGCCCGTCTTTGGGGAGCTAATCTAGTGAGTACTCGTCTTTGGGGAGCTAATCTAAGAGATGCTCATCTGGTTGGTGCAAAGTTAGTGGGCGCTAATCTGGGTGGTGCTAGATTAGTGGGCGCTAATCTGGGTGGTGCCAGACTGGTTGGTGTTGATTTAGGTGGTGCTGATCTTAAGCATACCGAACTTACAAATTCAATCATAATAAATCCAAACTATGAATCACTGACAGTAAATTCCAGCACAGAATTTAACAATGCTACAATTGACGATCCTCAATTTATCGATTATATTACTCAGTATACAAGAAACGTGCCTCAGAAGATTAAGGATAAGAAGAAACTGAGAAGAGAATTGGCTAAGAAAGGGGTTAGCGAAGAGAATATTGAAGATTTGTTGACAATTTCAAGGCTACCCGAAGAATGAGCAGATGATCTCTAAATTTAGTATTAGTGACTGTTGGTGATATACTGAATTTTGTAGTATGATTCGCTTACCTTATTCTGATTTAGCTAATTTTTGTAGGTATAAAAGGTATTTAACATTCTATCAATGGTCGATAGATATTTAGAAAATCTCTCATTATCTGATTTATAAGTTACCAAAAATGCTTTGGTATCTTCCTTAAACCAGATCTGCATTGCTTTTCGCATATTTTGTGTGTTATCGGTCGCCGTAAAGATAATCATATGTGCCGGATGCCCCAGAAAAACGGTTTCAACGGATTCCTGTATTTGAAAGTCTGGATATAGTTTCTTTAGGGTGTTGAGTTGATTCTGTGTTATGGTAGAAAGTGTAGTATTTGATCCTACTTGCATTGCCATAATACCAAGATCTGCTGGATTTGTATCCGAATTAATCTCCCTTGGAGCGTGGAATGTAACCGATTTGTCAATGTGTTGGGCTCTATCCCAATCTTGAGGATATTTCATGCTAAATCCAGCAATAATATCGTCGTAAGTAAGAAACTCTGATTCAACAGCAATTGGAATTATTGGATTTTCATGAAATAAGGCAAATGCCATATTATGTTCAATATAGTCAATAATCAGAAAGATTGAAAAAATAGCAGAGACTGATAATGCAATCGATAAGCTGCTCCGATTTATATCATCGAATATTGATGTCATGTTTTCTAGTACTGATAATGTGCATGCACTTAAATATTCTTAATAAAGAAAATAAAAAATACGTCATGGCAAAGTATTGTTTCTAAGAGTCGGTAAATTGTTGATGAATATGGTAATCATAATTTACGGTAAATAAAATCTCAGAAATATTATAATTATCTAGATTTAAGTCTCTTTACCAGTTCTATTCTCGCATTAATGAGATTAATTTGCTCTTCGAGTAGCTTCTTGTAACCTTTCAGTAGCTTTTCTTCGTCGCCATAATTTCTCATTTTTATTTCTGACATGGTATCTTCAAAACCCTTGATCACGTTTTCTACATAGCCGCCAAGTGCCTGGATATCTCTTGCATCCCTCTTAGCTCCCACTATGAACGTTTCTTCAGCCTTATCTCTAATTTCTTGAGCTTTTTTGGAAAGAGAAAAAATAACATCCTTGAATGAAGTGGTGGCATCTCTTAGGCTGTTTATTATCAAGTCATAATCTTCTATCTTGACATTTGAATTTGATATCCTAAATTTTTTTTCCGAGTTTATTGGCCCATTGTTGTCTTCTTTCGGAATTTCTGGGGCTAACTCTTCATTTTGAAAATTAGATTCTTTATCCGTAATTGATTCATGTGATTTATCTTCTTGGTTGGTTTCGTCCTTGAAGTTTTTCTTCATAGATTAATAGTACAATTGCAAGCCAAATATATAACCGTGAGATGGAGGTTTCAGTCCTATTCTTACATTTGAGTTACGATTTTTGTCATAATTGAGAATAGGTGAACACGATTCAAATTGACTTTTTTTCGTGTCGGGTAATGTCTTTTAGATTTAAATTATCCTTTTGACTAACGGTTTTCATGTCTGAAGTACAACAAAATACACAACCACAAAGAGATGGACCCCGCGATTCTATATACATAGGTAAGAAACCTCTGATGGCATATGTGACATCTACGCTCATTCAACTAGCAAATCAACCATCAGTCACCATAAAGGCCAGAGGGTTGAGCATTGGAAGAGCAGTCGATGTTTCACAGATAATCCTAAAGAGAATGGAAAATGCTGGGTATGCAATAGGCGACGTCAGGATTGGATCAGAAACATTACAAGCAGAAGATGGCAGAACAAGGAATGTCTCTACAATAGAAATTGAAGTAAAGAAAGCATAGGAGCTTTCTCCTTACTTTTTGTTATTATAACTCTTCAGCTTTATAATTGGAAAAAATTGCAGCTCTTTATCTTGCCCATTTAAATCCAGTCACAAATTCCCATGAGAGAATAATCTCTCAATTAGCTAAAGATCATCATGTTTATGTTTTCCCAGTAGTCTTTCTAAAGCAAGGCAGGGAAGTAAATACAAGAACCTTTCCATTTTCCTACGAATTAAGAAAAAAGATGCTACTAGGTTTGTTCAATGATCAGGATAATATAGAAATTTTGCCTAATTACAAGTTCATATCTCCATTCATAAAATATCTTCCACCAATTTTTTCACCATTTTCATGGTCTCTGCGAAGTGGAGTCTTGCGTGATATAGCAGAAGACCGATTCGTTTCATATACAGGTGATAAGGCTGAAAGGATAGCTTTGCGATTCTATAATCTGCACCCCATAAAGGCAAAAAGGCTAGAAATATCTTCATCGGATGTGAAAGTATTATTGTACCGAGAAGCTTTAGAAAAACTAGGGAAAGATGAGTTTACCATAAATTTGAAAAATGATATGAATCATTCAAATCATAAAGGTAACCTTAATCAAAATAGTAGAAATAAAGTTGGTGAATCCTCGACAGAATCATGGCAAAATATGGTGCCAAGGAACGTTGCAAATATAATTGTGGAGAATTGGAAAATTATAGAAAAATATGCACAATCTAAAGATAAGACTATCAAGATATTTGGAATGAAGTTCCCTGCAGAAGGTATTCTTTAATTGTTCTCAATACACAATATTTGAATACTTTTATTATCCAATAATTGACTTGCCATTATGAAGGATAAGGGTGTGGATTTTGTCTGGTTCGATGGACAATATCTTAAATGGGAGGAGGCCAAAGTTCCGATCTTTGTACATGCTCTTCACTATGGAACAGCAGTCTTTGAAGGCATCCGAGCATATTCGTCTGATGACAATTTATACATATTTAGAGTCAAGGAACATATGGAAAGACTCCATAAATCAGCTAATGTCTATTCCTTTACAACAAGATTTTCTGCTGATGAACTTTGCAATGCTACTGCAGAATTAATTCGAAAGAACTCTATAAGACAATCGTGTTACATAAGGCCATTAACATTTGTTGGTCTACATGGAATAGATCTAAATGTAACCAAGAATTCTCCAACACATACGACAATTATAATTTTCCCATTTGCAAAATACTTCAAGAGTGATGGTATCTCTGCATGTATTTCTTCTTGGAGAAGAATTGACGATCAATCCATTCCTCCAATGGCAAAGGCTTCTGGTAATTATCTTAATTCTGTATTAGCTACCCAGGAATGCAGGCGAAATGGATACGACGAATCCATACTGCTTGACAGGAATGGGAATGTCAGTGAAGCTTCTGGAGAAAACATTTTTGTAGTTAGAAATGGAAAACTTCACACCCCCCAGCTAGCAGATTCGATACTGGAAGGGATTACAAGAAATACTGCTATAACGATTGCAAAGGATTTGGGATATGAGATTGTTGAGCGTCCCATTTCAAGGACAGAATTATATCTGGCTGATGAGATATTCCTTACAGGAACAGCCGCTGAAATAATTGCAATTACAAAGATCGATGGAAATATAGTTGGAAATGGAAGGGAAGGTTCAATTACAAAGAGCATAAGGGAAAATTACGAAAATATAGTGACTGGGAAATCTGAAAAATTTATGGGATGGCTAACGCCAAGTTGGTAAACAAAAAGAACAGTGGCTTAAAAATTGGAGTAATTGGAGTCGGAGGTTGGGGAAAGAATCATGTTCGGGTTCTTCATAATATGGGAGTCCTAGCAGCTGTTTGTGATCTATCTGCAGAACGCGCAAAAGAAATAGCGGAAAAATACAATACAAAATCTTATTCTTCAATGAGTGATTTTTTTTCTAACGAACGCGAATTGGATGCATGCCTTGTGTGTACACCTACTAAATCACACCTGTCAGTAGTAAAGGAGGTAATTGGAAATGGTTGTCACGCATTTGTGGAAAAACCTCTTTCATTTTCATCTAGAGAATGTGAAGAAATGACTGAACTGGCCGACAAAGCAAACGTTGTCTTGACATGTGGATACGTTGAAAGGTTTAATCCTGCTGTTCAGGATCTGAAGAACATAATTCAGCAGCAGTCATATGGCGATCTTTTGATGATGGAATTCCATAGGGAAAACAGAATGCCCTTACATATCAAAGATGTAGGAGTAATTTATGATACATCAGTTCATGATATTGATACTGCAATGTTTCTTTTCGGTAAGGGACCGAAAATGGTTTTTGCTAGGGCTGGAAAAAAATTTCACTTGTTTGAGGATTTTGCAACAATAATGCTTGGATTTGAGGATCAGAAGGTTGCGATAATTGCATCAAATTGGGTTACACCAAAGAAGGTTAGAACATTTTCTGCCGTGTGTACGGAAGGCACAGTTAACGGGGATTTTATTACGCAAGAGATAAGAATTGATCATGGTGATGCTACCATTATTCCCAGAAGACAACAGTTTCAGGAACCTCTTGTCCTAGAATTACAGAGTTTTGTTGAAGTAATAGATGGTAGGAGGAAGCAACCTGTCGTTACCGCTATAGAAGCCACAAATGTGACAAAAGTAGCTGAGGCAGCACTTCTTTCTAGTGAAACAGGTTCACCAATATATTTAGAATTGAAATGAAATAATAAGATGTGCAAACCAAGAAATCATCATGAGACGATCGATGCTGGACATCCTGGCATGTCCTATAGATAAATACTATCCATTGGAATTGATTGAAATTGATACTGCCGAAGATAAAACAATTAATGAAAATGTAATAAAGGAAGGAGTTCTTTTTTGCTCGCAGTGTTCAAGGTTTTATCCTATTATTGAAGAAATTCCAGTTATGTTACCAGACGAACTCCGAGATAAAGAAAAGGACATTCAGTTTTTACAAAAGTGGCATGAAAAAATTCCCAGCAAAATCATAAAAACCGGGCATCCTTGGCATTTGTAATTAAATGTGAGAATTACAAAGTAACATAAATTGAATATAGATATAGTATGAGTTTAAACATATGAGAAGATGAAGTATGGAAAAACAAAGTAATAATTTAATAAACTTTATTTCAGAAACTGCAAAATTAGGAAAGAATGTAAAAATTTGGCATTTCAGCTACATTGGTAACAACAGTGAGATAGGTGATAATGTTTCAATAGGTTCACTCGTTCATATAGATTATAATGTAAAAATTGGTGATAATACTAGAATTGAGGGATCAGTCTATATTCCACCGCTAACTACGATTGGAAAAAATGTATTCATAGGTCCTTGTGCGGCATTTACAAATGATCCTTATCCAATGAGCCCTAAAATGACGGGAGTTGTGGTAGAAGACGGAGCAATAATTGGAGGTAGGGCTGTATTTAAGGCCGGGGTAACTGTTGGAAAAAATAGTGTAATTGCAATGGGGGCAGTTGTAACAAAGGATGTGCCTCCTAATGTTGTCGTAATGGGCCACCCAGCAACTATAAGATATTCAAGAGAGGAATATGATCTAAAGAAGAAAAAATGGAATTCCTAGTTTTATCCACATATGATCAAATCAAAACTCTAACATAGAATTATTCAATATTCATTACTTCGGTCCAACATTCATTACAGAAATCTTCATCGTTTACTATTTTTCGTTGAAGATTTACTTCCTTCTCGTCGTATGTTTTGAGACACATAACACAAATAGACATAGTATAATATACGTCGTTTTCACATATTAACATTGTGTAAAAATTTTATGATATTTGTTTATTTTTTTGATTTATTACTCATATGATTATTCAAGAAATATGAATTAGGAAATTATTTGTTTTTGATTTATATTTATAAAAATTTGTAATCAACACCATATGGCTCCCAACCTGCCACAATGGGGAATAGATCCAGTTCCTCCAAAACATAGAGTTCTTGGAGGTTTCCATTATTTCATTTTGTGGTCCAGCCTTGGTGTTGGATTGCTAGTTTTTTCTGCAGGATCCTTTTTGTCGGACGCTCCCTTTTACCATGCATTGCTTGCAATCATTATTGGTTCAATTGCAGGCTCCGTACTGTTATCGATGGCAGGAAAAATAGGAAGCGATCATGCAGTACCATCAATTATTGGAATACGACCGGCTTTTGGACTGTACGGGTCATATCTAGCCGCTGTACTAAACATAATACAGCTTATTGGCTGGACTACATTTGAAATTTTGATACTTTCAAAGGCTGCTGAACAATTAACAAATATGAACGTTACTTTTGTGTGGAACATTTTATTTGGAGTTGTTATTACCTTGCTTGGGATATTTGGACCCCTGTTTGTGGTAAAACAGTGGCTATCAAAGTTTGCTATATGGATAGTTTATGCTTCATCAGCAATAATTTTGGTTACCTTACTATTTCAAAATCTTCCAAACGTAATGTCTGAAGAAAGCAATGATATGTCATTTTTTGTTGCATTAGATATTGTGATTGCTATGCCTATCTCTTGGATGCCCCTTGTTTCAGATTTCAACAGGTTTTCGAAGACAAGCAAAGGTGCCTTTATAGGGACTTTGGTGGGATTTTCTATTACAAATATCATTTTTTATGTTGGAGGACTACTATTTGGTGTCGGAGATATTTCATCCATAATAATATCTATTCAGGCAATCTTCTTTGGTTTTATTCTCTTAGTTATGATTGTCGATGAGATAGATAACGCTTTTGCAGATATATACTCGGCAGCAATTTCTTCCCAAAATATCTTTCACAATCTAAATCAACGACATCTGATTATTGGATTCTCAGCTGTAAGTACTATTTTGGCTATTTTTGTATCGATTGAAGGGTATGAACAATTTTTGTTTTTGATAGGGGCTTTATTTATTCCTCTTTTTGGAGTCCTTCTAACAGACTATTTTGTAATCGGTCGTGGTAGATACCAGCATGATATGATGTATGGTAACAACATAATCAAGATAGGCTATCCTGCTATTGTTGCCTGGTTTGCTGGTGCCTTGACATATTATTTGCTCTCTCAACTTTCACCAATTTATTTATCGCAATTACCAACAATAGGTTCTACCATTCCAAGTCTGGTAGTTTCCTCATTACTATATCTGTTGATTACAAAGATTGTTCTAAAATTTAAGGCCTCCAAAACTCCGGTATAATATCAGCTATCATTTGACGCAATTTGAAGTAATTATTCTGGTCGCCCTCAAGTACACTTTCTTTAAATCTAACTTTCATTAATACTATGTAGTTGTCTGCTTGTAACGTCCACAAGAATTTTTTTGATGATAATTGCCCTGATTGTAAATTAGAATATGCAGAACTAAAGGGATTAACTCAGTCTAATTCTCAAGATTATGAGAAATTAAAAATAATAGCACATGAATCGAGTAAAAAAGCATATAAAGAATTTTCTGAAGAGAGGGCAAAAAAGCTTTACGAGGAGTTATTGGTACAATATATGAGAACAAAATCAATCAATGAAGTAGAAGCTGCTAGAAGAGCAAGGCAAATAATAAGAAAGCAATGTGCTATTAGAGGAATTGAGGTTTGGAACTGGTTGAAATCAGAATAAAACAATAACCATTTGTGTAAATCTTTATCATTCATCCATATTTGATAAATTTATTAATTGATTTCTCGCTAATTGATTGTTGATTGATAGTAAATATTTTATTTGTTCATTAGATATCTATATCAATTTCAAATGCCATTGGAAATGATAATAGATGAACTAACCGAACTGGTCCATAGAGGTGTCCTCTATATGTTGATAGGTACCTTTGGATTCTTGGGTATCATCATCGTTAACGGAATAATCAGATCCGGTCGCAAGGGCAAAAGAGATATGAATAAATCTTAATTACATATTCCATCGATGATACTAGATTTAACTAGAGAAATAAGTACTGATACCAAAGTTTTTCCAGGTTCACCATTACCTAAATTTATTACTTGGAACAAAATGGATGTGCATAATTATCATTCAAAGAAGTGGTCTTTATGAGTACTCATACAGGCACACATATGGATGCTCCATCTCATTTTGTTACTGGTGTTTCATCAATCGATAAAATACCAATCGACAGATTCATTTCAAGAGCTATTCTCATTAAAATAACCAAGGCATCAGATGAACTAATAACTGCAAATGAAATAGAAGCATCTAATGTAAGGATACTGGAGGGTGATTCTATTGTTTTTTCTACTTTGTGGGAGAACGAGGTGGACAACGATTATTATTTCAGCCATAGTCCAGGTCTTTCAGAAGATGCCGCAGAATATCGGATAAATAAAAAAGTAAACGCTGTATCTATAGACTCACCCAGCATCGATAGGGGATCGGATGGTAATTTTCCTGTACATAAACTATTATTGAATAAGAAAATCTTAATTGTGGAAAACCTTTGCAATTTGAGTGAAATTAATAGCCAAAATTTTATTCTGATAATGATACCATTAAAACTATCGGGAGCCTCCGGATCTCCCATAAGAGCTATCGCTATTGATAAGAATTTTTCAGGAAATTGGGAAACAGGATAATACGAAGGTAATCTTTGCACGAATTTTTAGCGAAATTAGTAGTATAGGATACGTGAATTCTACATCGAGTTTTAATACTCCTTACAAGTATAATGTAATAGCATGCCAACAGCTTATGTTTTAATAAATTGTGATCTGGGCTCTGAAGAGGAGATATTACTGGAAATTAAAAAGCTCCCTGGAGTAAGTGAAGTAAGTGGTGTATATGGAGTATATGATATAATTGTGAAGATTTCCGCAGATACTATGGACAAACTCAGAGAAACAATAACATGGCATGTTAGAAGAATAGATAAGGTTAGATCCACCTTGACCATGATAGTAATTGAAGGTCAGGCAGGAAAGGACAAAAAGAATCAACCAAACATGTTTTGAATGTTCTTAATATTCTGAACAAGTGTAAAAGCCTCGTCAGGAGTATTGAAGAAATGAGGAGACGCTCTTACTGCTTTTTTCTTTCCGCCTCCAACAATATCCCTCTCTGCAACAATTATTTTATTTTCCTCTAGTCTTGATACAACAACCTTTGAAAGTACCGAGTCTGTGTCAAAAGAAACTATCGATGATCTAAGCTTCTCATCTTCGGGCACAAATATCGAAACACCAGGAATTGTTCTTAACTGCTCGATCATTTCATTGGCTACTTTCATATTCATTTTTCTTATCGTGTCAATACCCATGTGTTGAATGTACCTTAAAGATGATGTAAGTCCGGCAATTCCAGCATAGTTTCTGAAACCGGTTTGAAATTTTTGTGGAGAATCAGCATAGACCAGATTTTTTTCTTTAGTAATAATTGCTGATTCTCCTCCGATATACTTGGGAATCAGCAATGGGGCAGATTCTTTTTTGCAATAAAAAATACCTATCCCAGAAGGACCGCATATCCACTTGAATCCAGGAAAGGCCAGAAAGTCACATCCAATTTTTCTTACATTCACGTTAATGGTGCCAACGGATTGGGCAGCATCTATCGAATATAGCAAACTATGTTTCTTTGCAATCTTGCCAATTTCCTCAACGGGCATTATCGCTCCATTATTGTAAAGAACATGACTAAGAGTTATCAGCCTAGAATTCTTGTTCTTTGCGATTTTGTCAATCTTGTCAAGATCGAAGAACCCGTTTTTATCAATCTTTACCTCTTCTAGTTTTACACCATATTTTTTTGAAACATTAAGCCATGGAAAGTAGTTAGCATAGTGTTCATGAAGACCTCCTCGGGCGATAATAATGTCATATTTTTTCCATTCAAGACCTGATGCTACATAATTCAATCCCTCAGTTGTACTTTGAGTGAAGATTATTTCTTCTGGCTCACAGTTAATGAGACGACACAGAATTTTTCTAAGCTCTTTCATAAGTGATGTAATGTACTCCTGAACAGAGCTTGAGTCAGGTCCTTCTTCTGAGCACCTTACTAGGAAATCAGTGATTGACTTTATTGTAGATAGAGGTGTTGGTGCAAACGATCCGCAGTTCATGTATATCTTTTTTTTCGTAATCGGAAAGTCCTTACGTATCAATTCTATATCGTTTTCCTTTGCTTTATCATAATCCATTATAACCCCTTTTGGTAATTCATTATAATAAAATTATGATTTCTGAAATACTGGGAAACAGAGGATTTAATACTCTAGTTTATGACGATGCCTATGCAAAAATATGTTTGATTGCATCAATCATATCGGAATTTCAGAATCAAAATCATGAAGTAAATCCCAAAAAAATAGTTTACCTGGATCTTGATGCAGCGTTTACTGCTTATGTTAAGGCGGGATTGATTCCTTCTATGGAAATGCGTAAGGTGGACAATAACATATATCAGTCTGAATCAAACGCACTGAAAGTATATCTTCCATCTGAGGATATGTTTGATGTATTTATAGTTGACATAATAAAATCAATAAATGAATGCTCCTTAATTATTTTTGATTCTGTAAATTCATTTTACAATCTTTTTTATGATAGGATAATAAACAGCCCAAATAATATACTAAAAATTGGAAATCTTAACCAATTACTTTACTTCATTCTAATGCTGATTTTGAAACATACCTCAGAATGTAATATCCCATTCCTAGTAACCAGCATGGTTCGTTACAAGAGAAAGGAAGTAGTAACAACCAACAGACTTCTTAGTAAGAAAAGCTCATTGAATTTTTATGTTAAGATTAAGAATCTTAATGATCTTTCAGTTACAATACTCAGTGATCCAAAAGAGAATCAAAAAAGTTTCATTATGAAGGATAAGGTTCTAAGGTGGAGTTGACGCGACTAGCCAGCTATCTTAATCTTAACTATACTAAAGCCTACAATCAATGCAATGGTAAGGACGGTAAATCCTCCAGTCAAAAATGCCCACTGACTCTTTGATGATTCCGCTTTTCCTGAGTTATAAAGCAAATATGCTCCTAACGTCCCCATAAATAGTATCATAACTATAACAATAGTTTCGCCTATGGTTTGAATTGATCTCGATGGGATAATAAATTCTCTTGACTGTGCCCCTTCTATAATCGAATTAACCAATCCTGAAGCAAATGCGAAAAATGCAACTAGATATAGTACTGTCGCAAGAGTGAGATATTTTGAAGTGCCAGTAAGCATCCAGTTACTAGTATAATGAATTATAATTAAGTTTATCGAAAAGTTTCCTAACTGATTTTCGTTATATCTTTTTTTATATTTCTATTATTCTTGCTGAAAATAGATCATATTTTCCGAAAAAGTTATTTTTACTTATCCTCTTCTATATGTGCTATTACTGGACTGTCTGCTATACTGCGGTCGGCCTCTATTAACTCCTCTGCTATATCCGTATCTTCTCCTACTTTGACTATTTGAGTTAGAGGATCTTTGTCTATTGACTCTATTTCTACTTTCATATAATGTGGGGACTTCAATTCCTATTTCATCATTCAATCTCTTGACTGATAGCTCTGTTCTCTTGAGAATCCTTGCAAAATCCTCATATCTACTACTTGAGACTAATGAAATTGCTTTACCACTTGCACCTGCCCGAGCTGTTCTGCCAATTCTGTGGAAATAAACCAGTGGGTCTTCTGGAATATCATAATTAATAATATTTCCAACGGCCGGGACGTCTATTCCTCTTGCTGCAATATCTGTAGCTACCAGAATATCATCACTTCCGTTTTTGAATCTGTTCATAGAGTAATCTCTCTGTCTTTGAGATAGATCTCCATGAATTGTAATAACTCGAAAACCTTCTCTATTCAAATCATCAGCTATTCTCTGGGTTCTTTGTTTTGTGGCTACAAACACAATAGTTTGTTGGCCTTTTTCCCTGTTTCTAATAAAATTACAAAGATGTTTGAACTTTTCTCGCTCTTCAATAATTAGATAAGATTGATCGATAGTTTCTAAACTAATCTCGTCTTCATTTAGTCTAACTTGCTCTGGTTCTTTCATGTATTCTCTAGATAGTCTTAGAATTTCAATTGGCATCGTTGCTGAAAACAAACATGTCTGCCTTCTTTCACTTACATAGAAGAGAATGAATTTTATGTCATCAATAAATCCCATATCAAGCATTCTATCAGCCTCATCTAATACCACAAAATCTACATCTTCTAATTGAATCGTACCATGTTTTACGTGATCAATTAGTCTGCCCGGTGTCGCTACAATAATCTGGACTCCTCTTCTCAGCTGTTCCTTTTGTATATTGATACCCTGTCCACCGTAAACTGCAAGGCTCCTTATTCCCATATATTTTGAAAATTTCTTAATTTCATTGTTAACTTGCATCGCCAGTTCTCTAGTTGGGACAATAATTAATCCTTGGATTGGCCCTCTTGACTTTATTTTATTTATTAGAGGAAGAGAAAATGCAGCCGTTTTTCCTGTTCCTGTATGTGCCTGTCCTATCACATCTTTTCCTTTTAAAATAAGTGGAATACATTGTTCTTGTATAGGAAAGGGATTTTCCATACCTATTTCTTTAACCGCCCTTACTATAGACGTATTTAGACCTAATTCTTCAAATGAAACCATTTTTTTAATTCACTTTTTTGTTTTGTATTTGACAAAAGTTACGGAAGATTTGGAAAGATTTTTTACGTTACTTAACTTATCCGCCGTCCCTTAAGTTAACTTAATGAGTTTTATTCGGAGATATAAGTGTGATGATACAAGATTTTGGTCAAAATGTATTGAAACTTAACGCTATCTCAAATGACCAGTTTGTCAGCGAGCAAGTTATTAGACAAGTATTTGACTTGATAATTTAAATTCAACACAAGTGATAATAAAAAATATGATGGAGGATCAGGGTCAAAATCAAGATTTGCGGGAGAAGAAACTGCGGGGTTCTGGCGGATACGTATTAGCCCATGTTACAGATGAGGAGCAAAAAAAGGGCAATTTAGGAGGACCAGAGTTATTCCTAGCGGGGATAGGAAGACTTCCTTCTGACAGGCTTGTCAAATATCATTGCAACAAATGCGATAAAGATTATGAGGGATCACCAAATATCAGTTTTGAAAATCCTAATGAAGATCTTGGTGAAGGCGTTACACTCTTTGAAAAGGGCGAATACAAATGTAATACCTGCAAAAGCATAATTGCACAGTATAGAAAATTTGATGCTCCCGAAGATTCCGAACCTAGAGAAGGGCCCAAAACAGCTGAGATATCAAGTCCAGCTAAAGTATCAAATATCAAAAATAATGATAAAATTTCTAAAACGACTATCAATCCACCGTCATCAACTTCGATTGCACAAAATGACTTTATCTCTATTCAATCCCTTGTTGGAATGCCTGCATATGATTGCGATGCTATGTTGATTGGTAATGTTCAAGAGATCGGTCTCAAAAGGACCTCTAAAGGAAAAATGGAAATAAATCTTAAGATTCCTAAAAAGAGTAATAATCAAAATATCGAAGTTACTTGGAAAAATATATCTAAAATTGGAGATATAATTTTGCTTGAGAATTCGGAGTCTTCTCAACCCACTCAACAAGGCAAGTGTTCCCATTGTGATTTCCAAAACGAAAATGATGCAGTGTTTTGTTCCGAATGCGGTAAGAAAATTAATAATGAATAGGTCTTGTATTAAGAGTAAAGACAGATTCTAAATTCTGCTTGTTATGCAAGGCCGATCCTTACATCAACTGCAATTGCGCCTTTACCTTCCTCAAGTACCAATAATGGATTCATGTCGAATTCTGTTATCTCAGGAAAATCTGTAACCAATTGAGATAAACGCAGGAGGCATTCAACCAGTACGTTTATGTCAGATGGAGGCTGCCCTCTAATCCCTTTCAATATTTTGTATGTCTTGATTGATTCTACCATCTTCATTGCTTCTTGTTCATTAATAGGAGCCAGTCTAAATATCACATCTTTGAGAGCTTCTACATAAATTCCCCCAAGGCCAAACATGATTAGAGGACCAAAAAGCTTATCGTGTTTTGCTCCAAGAATTGTTTCTCTGGCAGATTCTATCATCTGTTGAACAAGCACTCCTTTAATATTTGCGTCTTTTTTGTAATTCTTTGCGTTGTTAATTATTTCACTGAAAGAAGATGAAACTTGTTGCTTATTCTTAAGACCTACTTTTACTCCCCCAGCGTCTGACTTGTGGATTATATCTTGCGATACAATTTTCATAACCACGGGATAACCGATTTCTTCAGCTCTCTTCGTACATTCTTCCTCATTTGTACAAAGGTAACTCTTAGGCCTAGGAAATCCATAAGCGTTAAGAACATCGTATCCCTCTTCCTCCAAAAGATTTTTTCTACCTTCTTTTCTTACATTATCAAATATTTGTTTGACCTTTTCCTTATCAACATTGAATTTTTTAATTTCAATTTCTTTTTCTGCAATCCAAAATGAAAAGTCATACATTGCTTTCAGTGTCCTTATTGCTGGTTCAGCATAAGGAAAATGTGGAATTCCGCCATCTGAAAGAATTTGTTTATTTTCTGTTCCTTCTGCAAGACCCATAAGTGCTGCAAGTGAGGTTCTTCCGGAATTGGCAGTGGTCTTGACTATAGTTCTTGCAAGGTCATCATAATCTAAAGTAGCGGATGGAGTACACATAGTAACAATTGAACCTACATTTGGATTTGAAACAACTTCATCGAGGACCTTTTCAAATCGATTAAAGTCAGCGTCTCCCACAATGTCGACTGGGTTTCTCGCAGATCCGTGAGCAGGTATAACTTTCGCTATTTCTTCTCTGGAAGTACTAATATCAGCTAGCTTCATGCCATACTTTGAACACGCATCTGTGGATATTATAGCAGGTCCACCTGCATTTGATACAATTACCGTACCCTTGTCCTTATTAGGAATTGGTTGCTTTGAAAAGGCAGTAGCAAGATCAAAGAGTTCCTGCATTGAATCGACTCTGATTACGCCACTTTGCAAAAACAATGCATCATAAACCTCATCAGCTCCCATCAAGGCTCCTGTGTGAGACATAGCCGCCTTTGCACCCTCTGGAGTTCTACCAGATTTTATGACAACTATTGGCTTCTTGTATTGTTTGGTCGTTTTCCTTCCTATTTCCATGAATCTTCGACCATCATGAATGTCTTCAAGGTACATTATGATTACAGAAGTTTCCGGGTCGTGACATAATAATTCTAAAATATCATTTTCATCAATATCTATCTTGTTTCCCATACTGATTACTTTTGAGAATCCAATACCCTGTGCCATGGCATCTTCAACTGTGGCAGCACAGATAGCTCCACTTTGTGAAACGAGAGCAATATTTCCGTGTTTTGGTGTAATTTTCAGAAATGTAGAGTTCATCATGTTTTGTTTTGACAAGCTCATTATACCCAAGCAATTTGGGCCAATAACTCTAGTACCGTATTTCTTACATATGTCGGCAACTTCTCTCTCAAGAGTTGCTCCCTGCTCATCAACTTCTTTGAATCCTGCTGAAACAATTATGGAAGCCTGAATTTTTTTCATTCCTACTTCTTCCATCACTTTTGGAACAATCTTGTTAGGGGTGGCAACAATGGCTAAATCTATATCCTCTGGTATGTCAAGCACACTTTTGTACGCCTTGATTCCAGATACATATTCATTAGTAGGACTGACAGGGTAAATTTTGCCTTTATAACCATTTTTAATATTTGTAAAAATTGCTCTCCCGATTCCTGGTTTCTCGGAAGCGCCTATAATTGCAATAGACCTTGGTGATAGAAATAGACTCCTGTTAGATGACTCACTAGTCTCACTATCTGAATTCATACAAAAATAATTTGCCTACATAGTTATAAATGCAGTGATATTGTACAATCATAATATATTTCCGCCACGATATACTGATTACTACGTATATTCTTGAAACTAGGGATAAAGTGAAAATCGGAAAACTAAAGTATTTCTGCCATTTTTATCAATCCTTTCTATTTATTAGTAATAATATTAATATCCTGTAATAATATTTATATTCTGTATTAGTAACACTATAAATTTAAATGTTTATTTACCCCACTTGAATATTAGGAATTAGATATAATTTCTTATCAATAATTCTGTATGACCTACCCGCTTTGAAGCAATTGCATTGATAGATCGGTTTACATTGATTACTTGAGTAAGATGAGAGTAATTTGAATAAAGTCTTCTAATTTCTTCCGCATTGGAATTACTGAGTAAAACTTTACATCCTTTTCTTGTTAATTCATCGAATATATTTGCAAGTTCCTTTTGATCATGAAGAGAAAAACCATTGTTGGTATAACTGGTAAAATTTGCAGTATTACTGATTGGATAGAACGGTGGATCAAGGTATACAAAGTCATCCTTCTCAGCTTTTTCAACTAATATTTTCTTGTAATCACTGACTCCCAAATATGATCCTGACCGTTTCAATACGACACTCGTATTGCGCAAGTTATCGGCATCGCATAAGATTGGATTTTTGTATCTTCCAATTGGAACGTTGAATAAGCCGTTTCTGTTTACTCTGTACAGACCGTTATAGCATGTTTTATTTAGTGCAATAAATCTGGCAGCTTTATCTATTTTGTTCATTACTCTTGTTGAGTCACGTAGATGATAATAGTATTTTTTTGGAGATTTGTTGTATTCATTTTGGTGATAAATTAGCGCTGGAATGAGTTCTTCTACATGATTCTTTATGACCTTATACGCATCAATTAATTCGGTATTGATATCCGAAAGGAATGCGTTCCTATCAGAGGAAGCTATTTGGAAGAATACGGCTCCTCCTCCGAGGAACGGTTCAAAATATCGGGCAAACCTTGTTGGGATGAGTCGAATTATCTGAGGCATTAATTGTCCTTTGCCCCCTGCCCATTTTACAAATGGATGGCATCCAGGTGTTTGATAGAGTAGTTCACGATCTTTTACCCGTTCCATTCTCATTATGACATTCGATCTCAATCTTTAACTGTAAAAGTAATTTGCATATAAGCATTATAAAATTTCAAACAATAGACTCGAGTCGATTCATTTATTTTTTGGATCCTTACTCGTTTTGTTTATCTCTGCCTTAGATCCTGCTCTTGTCATTTTAATGTCACATCTTATGCAAATTTTTCCTATTCTTTTACTTGTCATCGTATCAGTGGGAGTTAATTGATGACACATCGCGCAAGCTGTGAGCGATTTATACAGATTCAATTCAATATTATTTCTAATACAACTTATGGTATTTATTTGTAAAAATAGCTCACTATGATTTCCAGATAATACTGGTATTCGTTTTAGAGGAATATTGAGCGGAAAATACTATGCTTACAGGTACTTCAGTAGACGGAAAATTTACTTAATATTTCTAATATTCCATCGTCTGATATGTTATTCCACCAAGACCTATATTGCTTGGCGTCCCGACCAAGTTCGTCTTTTATTCTAAATTCAATTGAATAAAACATATTCTCCATTGCATCAGCTCCTCCATCAGCATTTAGTTCTTTACCGATCATAGATACCCTTTGTTTTTTGGATTCTAAATCCGATGCATTTGGGTTCTCTATACAGTAGGTAAGAATATCATAAAACTCTTCCTCCAGATATGCGTCCATCTTACTATTCGCCCTATTCAAATTATCAAATGATCTTGATATAAATTCTACGGATTGAAAAAATTAAGTTAACAATGTCAATTATTCTTCATCTTTTCAAGCCAAGAGCAATTCAAAAAAGTTCAATTAAAGATTTATGATGGTATAGAGTCAATATCTTAGATATGATCTGATGAACGATTGATAGAATCTCAATTTCTATATCTGACAACCATTGGTTGGAGAACAGGTAAGCAGCACAGGATAGAAATATGGTATGTAACCCATAATGAGAAATATTACATAATATCAGAACGTGGAATCAATGCTCATTGGGTCAGGAACATCAATCATAACCCGAGAATTTCATTTAGTATTAACAACTCCAATTACGAGGGTGAGGGAAGAATTATCGATTCTACGAAGGAAAGTCAATTAGCGGCGCAGGTTTCAGAAATTATGAACGCAAAATATCAGTGGGATCAAGGACTGATTGTGGAACTCAGACCATTAGGTCTTCTTTAAGACAACAGCTTCATCATGAGTTACTTTTTTATGAGAAATTAGATAATTATGATACCTGATCTAATATCCATTCCTTAAATTTTCTAACTGCAAATTCTTCAGATTGTTTTATGAATATAGGATCCTTAAGTCTCCATTGATCTTGTGGGATAGAGTCAAAAAATTCTTGCATAAATAGAGTAAACCTAAAACGCAGGTTTCTTGGATTTTCATTCAGATTATATCGCTTTAGAATTTTTGCTATTTTTCCAAATGAGGTATCATAGTCTCTTTTAAATGGTGTAATATTTAGAGTCTCATTTAGAATTGAGGTTACAGAATCCATATCATTGTTGATTGTTATCAATGTCTACATATCACTATGATTGATACTACTTTATGGTTTGTGTTCAAGCTATTGAAAACTATTCTTGCACATCACAAAATGATAATGCAGATGGAATGAAGTACATTCTATTGAGTCTAAAAGTAAACGTTACTATGTAAGAACTCCCAAAAATGTCTTTGTAAATCTTTTTTTTGCAATTTCGAAGGCCTTTTCACCTTTGGGTGATAACCTGTAAGTTATAGTTTTACCTTCTTTCTCTTCACTAAGGAAGCCTAAATCCTTTAGACTCCTAAGAGCTGGATAAATTGTTCCTGGACTTGGTTTGTCGCCTCTTCTTTTTGCGAGTTCGCTGGCTATCTCCTGACCATGCATTGGTTTTTTTGATAGTAAGAATAGTATCAAAAATCCCAGTAGTCCTCTCATATCACAACATTCGCCATCGACTCCTCGCATATGTATTATATTGGATGTCCGATATATATAAATACATCCTTTCACTATATATCGTATGACCGATAATGAAACACATGGGGGTGATTTAATGGGATTCGGATGCTGTGGAGTAGGTGTTGATCAAGTTAGAAACTTTCTGACGAGAGAAGAAAGGATTGCTCTACTGAAAGAATACAGTGATGGACTTGAGAAGGAAGTGCAAGGAATAAAGGAGAGGATTAAAGAGTTGGAACAAAAGTAATCCTTTCTTCCCCCTCATTTTCTTTTATTTTCACTAGTTCAAGATTTGTTTCTTATCTCGTTTCACGTCTACTTCAGACAATGCTTTGAAATTGAATTCCCATTGCAAAGTTAAAAACATTATATTTTTTCTTTCCTGTCCTCGGCATGATTGAACTCTCTCTTAAAATACTGAAATGTTTCATCGTCAAAAATACAAAACTCAATGATTTCTGGAAGGGTGTTATGGGAATCTTGCCTTTCAGCAAAGTTGATTGATTCTTGAACCAATATCTTTGCGCATTTTTCTTTAGGAAATCCAAATATTCCTGCGCCAATAGCTGGAATAGATATGCTTTTGAAATTGTTTTGTTGAGCAAGGTTTAGAATATTGTTTATTGCCAGTGTTAGTTTTTCGTTCTCTTTTCCCTCACCATTTCTTGGTCCCACTACATGAATTACCGCCTTGCAAGGCAATTTTCCTGCATTTGTCATTACAGCGTTACCAGTTGGTACGTATCCTATCTTGTCACTTTCTTCTTGGATTATTCGTCCGCCCTTTGCCACGATAGCTGCTGCCACTCCTCCACCATGATAGAGATTTGAATTTGCAGCGTTCACTATTGCGTCTACTACCCTTTCTGTGATATCTCCACGAACCAACCGGAGTTTTCTTTTCCCTATTGAAATCTCACTCACTGGCAATATTTCATTACCTCCAAACAAACAGTTTCGATAAGAGGGCTTTAATACATTGAGGTAATTGTTTACGCCATGGATGCATTTGATTGCATAAAGACCAAACTTGACATAAGAGAGTTCAGTCCAGAAGAAGTTCCAGCTGAAATAAAACAAAAAGTATTTGAGGCTGCGAGATTAACGGGCACCGGTCTTAACACCCAACATTGGCGCTTTGTACTTATTGAAGATGAAGGCAACTTGAAGAATCTTGCAAAGGACAGCACTAGTGGAAATTGGGTTGCTGGATGTAATTTTGCAATAATAATTCTGACAAATCCAAAATATCATTTTCATTTGATTGATGCAGGAAGGGTAATACAGAACATGCAGTTGACAGCATGGAATTTTAAGGTAGGCTCGGGACTATTTACAGGAATCGATAAGGATAATTTCAGAAAAGACTATGATGTTCCAGATGAATTGAATATCTCTGCTGTAATTGGATTTGGTTATCCTGCAAGAAAATTAACAGGCAAAAGAAAGGACCGGGTATCTCTAGATTCCCTCGTTTATTTTGAAAAGTATGGCATGTCAAATAAATCATAGCATCCAACTATGAAGAATATTAAATTATGATAAGCGCGGGGAGTGGGATTTGAACCCACGAGTTCTTGCGAACATGGGATTAGCAATCCCACGCCCTACCAGGCTAGGCGACCCCCGCTTTAGTGATGATAAGGATTTTTTGCTATTATATTAATTATGTAGATGAATCCATATATTCAATAGATTTTTAGATCACAACACAAATTTTTCATTCTTCTGCTAAAAAGATTATAAAATAGTCATCGTGTGTTATTATATTATCTTTGAATCTGCGGGAATCCAATGAAATTTTCAGGCGTGCAATAATAAAAACATATTTTGAGGTAGAATTGTTAAAGATAGATTACCATAAATCTAATGTTAGACACCCACTCATAAAAGATGAGGGATTCACCGTGGAAGATAAACTACATCTTTATTTTGATATTTTAACGGGTAATGATTATCCCGATGGAGATGAGTGGTTTGGTGTTGAATATCTTTTTCCTTATAATATCAAGTTACCAGATAATTTAATTGGTCCTGACTATTTTACAACTATTTATATTGCAGATGCAAAGCATTTTTGGCGACATAAAGAGCTGGTCCGATTTAAGTATGGAAAAACAAAGAAGCTAGTAGAATCTTTGGAGTTTATCAATAAGAAATATAGGGAATTAAGTAAAAGCCTGCATGACTCATCAGTTGTTGATCAAGTTACGAAATAATTTATTGAAATTATAAATGAATCACAAGGATTATTGTTTTGATATCCGAATCCTTACTATTCCATTAAGATATCTAATTTGATCAATTTTTAGAATATCATCCTGTATATCAGATATTCTTATGTTAATATCATATTTTCTTGGACCAGTAGTGTATACTCTTACACTCTGATTATTCGGATCATAGCTAGCTTGTATCTCTGATTGACTTGCTAGTCCTGGCATTTCGGCAATGATTTCATAGAAATTAGATCCTTTGATGACCTCTGGTTGTGTATGAACAGTCATATCAGGCATATTAGCGACATTTTGACGATCCTTTTTTGGATATCGAATTTGTGGTGTGGGCATACCATAACCTCTTATTGCGTTTTTTAATACATACCCGGTTAACAATCCTGCAAGAAATCCACCAATGTGGGCAACATACGCCACTCCACCCAGAGGATTTATCAGACTGAGAATAACTTGCATTACAAACCAGAAAGGAATGTACGCTATAGCTGGGATTTTTACTGTTGTAATGAAAAACGCAGCTATTATCGTAAAGATCTTGGCTCGAGGAAACAGTACCAAATATGCACCCAAAACTCCGGAAACCGCTCCTGAAGCACCAATTGCAGGAATATCTCCCGCACCGGTGGACATTGCATACAAACTATGCGCAAGTGCTGCAGCTAGACCCCATCCAATGTATATGAGAACATATTTTATGCGGCCAAACTTATCTTCAATATTATCTCCAAATACAAAGAGAAATAGCATATTGCCGATAAGATGTGCTATCCCGCCATGAAGAAACATAGATGAGATAGCTGAAAATATGTCTCCTCCAAGTATTTTGTATGGGATAGCACCATAATTTTCCAACAAGGCAGTTGTTGATGCTCTATCAGAGAAATTGGCTGTAATTATTACTTCTGCTAGAAAAATTATTGCATTTATGGCTATTAGTAAATAGGTTACATATGGTCTGCCATGTAATCTCTGATTGTCATCATGAAGTGGAAACATGTTTTATCCTATCAATATTGATTTCAGGTACCAAAGGGATTGAACTTTGGCATGTCGCCGCCTTTTTCGCTGTGGGCTTTCCTAGTGTGTCTTTTCAAACGTTCTTTGTCTTCAAATTTCATGTCACAATATTTGCAAGATAGGGACTTGGGTTCGTCGTCAGATTTGTCACGATTGAACCATTTCATAATAAATAATCTACATGATTAGCCGCTTCATTAAAGTTGTGCTAAAATGAAACTTAATATTGTAGCCGGATGACTTTATTTTCTAGAATTATCGTCTCATAAGCACGGTCTAACCTCAGAAAGTAGGATAGGTTTTTAACACCCTTTAAAAAATTTAGATTTACTATTTAATGTCAGAAGTTGAGGAAGTAATACAGTACAAATGGGGTGTAGCCCACATATTTAGTAGTTATAATAATACTCTTGTTCATATTACAGACATTAGTGGTGCAGAAACAATTGCTTTTAGTTCTGGTGGAAGGCATGTAACTGCTGATAGATATGAATCCTCTCCATATGCAGCAATGAAATCTGCTGTTGCTGCAGCTGATATTGCAAAGACCAAAGGTATCAATGCACTCCATATCAGAGTAAGAGCAGTCGGTGGCGTTGGACCACGTATTCCTGGACCTGGTGCTCAGGCGGCTATAAGAGCTCTTGCTAGAGCTGGTTTTAGGATAGGCAGAATTGATGATGTTACTCCAATACCTCATGACACAACTAGGAAACCCGGCGGACGTAGAGGACGAAGGGTATAATCAATTATTTCGTCTTTCGATGTTTACTTATCTCTATGAAATATTATTTTGCAAAGTGCACGAATCCCTTATTTCTAACCGTCTTTCGAATTCCATTTAATTCGTAGATTAGATTTCCATTACCCCTTACTACCTTTCCGATATGATACACTTTGATTCTGTATTTTCTGGCATCTTTCATTAATTTCTTAAACTGTTGTTTTGGAACTGTTGCGATTGTTTCGTATTCTTCTCCACCAAAAAAAATCAGATCATCGGTTTTAACGCAATTCAAACTAGCAAAATGAGTCAAGTCCTGTGGTATTGGAATCTTATCTATAACAAAATCGACTTTGCTTTTTTGGAAAAGCTCATAGAGTGATGAGGATAGACCATCACTAGAGTCGATGGAGGATGAGAAATATTTAGCTAGTTTAAATCCAAATTCCACTTGCGGTTTTGGAAGTGTTACCGATGATATTGATTTTGTTCTAAATTTTTCTTCAGCACTTAAATGCGATAGGATAATTTTTAGGCCAGAAGAGGTGTATCCAAATTTTCCAGATGTTACTATTAAATCACTAACCTTTGCCCCCTTTCTCCTAGGAATTTTGCTATCCGGTAAAGTCGTAACACCCATCATATTACAATCTATGATCAACTCTTTAGATTCGTTGGTGTCACCACCCAAGATGTGTACATTATACTCCTTTGATGCACGTGCAAATCCAGCTGCTAGTGAGGCTATATTTTTTCTTGAATAGTTTCTTGGTATTCCAATAGAAATAAGACATGCATATGGTCTTATGCCTTTTGCAGCAAAGTCACTTACACATGTCAAGATGGCCTTCCTGGCTATTTGCCAGGGTTTCATAGTCTTTGGTACATCTGTACTTTCAACTAACATGTCGCTCTTTAACACAATGTTCAAACTGGATGTTTTATTTATTCTCCTTAGCAAACCATTTCTGAGCGGAAAAATTACTACATCATCATTCTTTACCTTATCTAGTAAAGGGTCGTCAATATAAGAAGTAAAGAGATCTATAATTTCTCTTTCATTTAATCTCTTCATAAATAGATTGAACCTTTTCCTTGGCGTCGTTAAAAATAGACATGACTTTATTTGGAGTTGATTCAACTGAAATTCTAACTGCATGTTCTGTATTAGAGGATCTAATCAGGACCCATGATTTATCGTCGATTAATATTTTGGTGCCATCCATTTTTATTATCTGACAAGATTTTTCCTTAAATTTTTCCTCAAATTTTTCAATGACTGTTTCCTGAAAACTTGATTCTATGGCTACTTTTGTTCTTATAGTTGAGTAATTTGAAGCAATTTCTATACAATCATCATAAAGGTCGTCACTTAATGATGAAATGATTGCACTGGCCAATATGCCGTCTCTACACATATTAAATTTCGGCATAATAAATCCAGCACTGCTTCCTTCACCACCCGCATCTGCGTTCATCTCCATCAATTGTTTCACAACATTTGCTTCTCCAACTTTTGAATGGCTCAAAGTTCCACCATGTTTGGAAATCATGTGTGCGATGGCATTACTTGTATCTATGCTGACTACAAATCTTTTGGCACCGTGCTGTATTGTACTTGCAATGCATAATAGGAGTGTAAGATCAGTTGAAAGTTTGTTCCCTTTTTTATCTACAACTACAAGCCTGTCTGCATCCATGTCAAATGCAAACCCTAAATCTAGTTTATTGGATAAAACAAGTTTCCTCAGTTCAAGGAGATCATCAGTGGTTGGATCAGGTGATCTTGACGAAATGCCGGCAATGTCATTAACTGTGAAGAATTTCTGATTCAATGAATTGTAAAGTTGTGGAATAAATGAAGATATAGCTCCACCGCCAGGATCTATACCAATTGTATTTGTATTTTTTCTACTATCATCAAGATAGCCATTATTTATCATTAACTCAAGCATATCAAATATGTATTTTGAATTGATATGAAACGACTTTCCAAATTCTGTGCTGGAAAAAGTATATTGTTGTTGAATTGACTCAAGTTCGTCTTCAAATATTCCTCTTCCGTTGATTACAAATTTTAAACCGTTCCATTCCAAAGGATTATGCGAAGCTGTTACTATCATAGCGTTACCATATCTAGTTGATTCACGAAATGCAAAAGGTGTTGGAGCTATGCCTAAATCAATTACATCTATCCCTTGTTCCATAATAGCTGCTGATGCTGTACGATGAATTATATCACTAGAAGGTCTGGTATCTCTTGCAATCAAACATTGCTTGTCCGCAATAGCTGAATTATTAATAATAAAGCAAGCGAATAATCTGGAAAAATTCAATATAGTATGTAAAGTTAGGTCTTGACCATAAATGCCTCTTATACCAGAGATTGAAATTTTCACTTTAGAAAAACTTGAATTTTCAACTATTTAATGTTGTTTTATATCAAAGTTGGGATAGAATTCGATAGTCATTTGTAGTAGATATATGTCATCGAATCAGAAAATAGTTAAATTGGTTGTATGATTGCAAATGTATCCATGATGCAGGCCTCTATAGCTCAGCTGGTAGAGCGAAGGTTTCGTAAACCTTAGGTCGTGGGTTCGAGTCCCACTAGAGGCTCTCAATACAGATCAATATTTTTAAAACTTTGGTACAATATTCATTGTAGATATAATTTGAGGATAGTAGTTGATAAACGAGAAAAAAACAGTGGCATTCCAGAATTGCTCAAACAGTCAGGAGTATTTGTAGATTTTGCTACTTTGAAGGTTGGCGACTATATTGTTTTTAACAATGTCGCTATTGAAAGAAAAACTGTATCCGATTTACTAAGTTCATTTTATGATGGAAGATTATTCATTCAGTGTTCGCAACTCGTAAAACATTTTTCATCACCCTTATTAATTGTAGAAGGGAACATAATGGAGGATCTGAAAACTGAATCTACAAGATCTTTTCGAACCTATGACCAAAAAATTCAGCTAGTTTATGATTCACTAATCACAATAGTTTTGGATTTTAAGATACCTCTAGTTCATACACCAAATATAGAACATACTACGAACTTTCTGATTGCAATTGCCAATAAATTATCTAGAAAAAATTCATATGGACCACTTTTACGAAAAATTAGAAAACAAACCTCTGAACAAATACAGCAACTTTCTGTCCTTTCTTCGTTGCCCGGAGTTGGCGGTATGTTTGCTGTAAAAATGTTAAAGGAATTTAACACTCCAAAAAGGGCATTAAATGCATCAGCTGCCGAATTGGCTAAAATTCCAGGATTCGGTACAGCACGTGCCCAAAGAATACGAAAAATATTAGATAATGCATATGAAGATGTTGATCAAGAATCTCAGAAGACATTATTAGAACATCTCAAGTAATTTTCAGATTACCCGTTCTCCTTAATTCACTGAGTATCCGCATTAGGGTATCGTAGTCTATGTTCAAGTTATTCAAAATGGTTGAATGATCCATTTTTTCATTTTTATTTTTTTGAATGAACCGTTTAACTTCTGTTTTGATTTTTTGATACTTCCTATCTTGGGTATTAATCAATTTATCAATTATTGGTGAAGTCTTGTTTGAACCATTTGTTCTGGGAAATCATCTAAATACGCATTCATTCAACAATGAGGTGTTCGGATGATTTGATGAGAAAGTAAATTTGATACTAGTAAACCGCTTGTACTGCGTCCTTTACTTCCTTGGACAACTCTCTATATCCATCTTTATCTATAATGACAGCATTTATGTTATCACCAGTTCCAGAATTCCTTCTTATAGCAGCTGCAATAGCCTGTATAGCTATTTTGTATGCATCATTTACACTGAGATCTTTTTTAAATTCTGATTCCAAGTAACCATATGCAACCGGTGAACCGCTACCAGTTGAAATAAACTTTTCACTGGTTATGGATCCAAATAGATCAATATTGTATATTTGTGAGCCATCGCCATTTTTGTCAAATCCGGCCATAATGAGCTGTACGTAATAAGGATAGTATCTTTGATTGAACAGAACATTGGAACAAAGTCTTGCGGCTGATTTTACAGGAATTAATCTTTCTCTATTCGACAACCTATACAGATTTGCGTTATAGCGTAAAAGATCAACCAAATTTTGAGCATCGGCTACACCTCCAGCAATTGTCATGCCCAAATGCTCATCTATCCTTTGAATCTTCATAACATTTCTATCTACAATAAAGTAACCGGCGCTAGCTCTTGTATCTGCAGCCAAAACAACTCCATCTTTACATGTTAGTGCACATGTAGTCGTCCCTTTCTTTATATGATTCATAACGTACTCTTCGTAGTTCTTGTCGAAGTTCTTATTGTCATGCGGAAACATTGAAATTAATTTCTATGAATACTAAATTTAAGCATTGTCACCGTATGCATTAGCTTTCAAAGTATGCTTGACTGCCATAGTAATATGATTATATTCCGATTTAACTAACAATACATAATAATGCAAAAAACTCTCTTTGACAAAATCTGGGATAGTCATTTAGTTAAAGACATTGATCAGAATGAAAATGCTGATTATCCTAGCGACCCCTCTTTGATATATATTGACAGGCATTTGATACATGAGGTTACCTCTCCCCAAGCGTTTGCCAGTTTAAAACAGAGTGGAAGGAAAGTTAGGCGCCCTAATTTAACAATAGCAACTACGGACCATAATGTTTCGACCGAAAGTAGATCCCTCCCTATTGTTGATGAAGTGTCAAAGACTCAACTTGAAACGCTAAGTAGAAACTGCAAGGAATTTGGGATAACTATCTATGACATGACAAGCCCGGACCAGGGGATAGTCCATGTCATTGGACCAGAACTTGGATTCACATTGCCTGGCACCACTATAGTTTGCGGCGATAGTCATACGTCCACACATGGTGCATTTGGTGCCCTTGCTTTTGGAATAGGAACGAGTGAAGTTGAACATGTTCTTGCTACTCAATGTTTATGGATGTATAAACCAAAATCATTCCTAGTCAATATTGAAGGAAATCTAAGAAAAAGACATGCTATCACTTCTAAGGACATCATACTCAACATTATTCGTAAGATAGGAACCGATGGAGGAACTGGAATGGTTATGGAATATCGCGGAGTCGTGATTTCTGGATTATCAATGGAACAGCGAATGACCATATGTAACATGTCTATTGAAGGTGGAGCGAGAGCAGGTTTGATTGCCCCTGACGAAACTACATTTAACTACTTGCGCGGAAGAAGATATGCGCCCAATGAATCAGAACTTGATAAACTGATAGAATTTTGGAAAAGCAATTTGAAAAGCGATGAAAATGTAAAATTTGATAGAGTCGAAACCATTAATGTCGACGATCTTGCCCCCCAGATTAGTTGGGGAACAAACCCATCCATGGTAGTCGACATAACCGATTCCATACCTTCACCTGAGCAATTTGCAAAAAGTGATGAAAATAAGAGGAAATTAGCTATCAGGGCTCTAGAATACATGGATTTAGAACCAGGTACACCAATGACTGATGTTCATGTAGATAGAGTGTTCATAGGTTCATGTACAAATTCGCGATTAGAAGATCTTATGGAAGCCTCACTTGTCATTAAGGGGAGGAAAGTATCGACAAATGTAAGGGCGATGGTAGTTCCAGGGTCTCAAAAGGTCAAATTACAAGCAGAGGAAATTGGTTTGGACAAGATTTTCGAAGATGCGGGTTTTGAATGGAGAGAATCAGGATGTAGTATGTGTCTTGGGATGAATCCGGATATACTATTACCAGGAGAGCGTTGTGCAAGCACATCTAATAGAAATTTTGAAGGTAGACAGGGTTCTGGCGGGAGAACTCACCTAGTAAGTCCAATAATGGCTGCAGCATGCGCTATAGAAGGTCATTTTGTTGATGTGAGGGATTGGTTCTAGAACGCTGATATCAATGGAGCCTTTTCAACATATTAAAAGTAGACTAATTCCATTTGACATGACAAATGTAGATACGGATCAGATTATACCAAAACAATTTCTCAAACTAATTCAAAAAACTGGATATGGCGGTTTTCTTTTTTACGACTGGCGTTTTGATCGGGCCGGAAATCCAAAGAAGGACTTTGTCCTCAATGAGTCAAAATATAAAGAAAGACAGGTGTTATTGACAAGAGATAACTTCGGGTGTGGAAGTTCTAGGGAACATGCAGTCTGGGCATTATACGACTATGGAATTAGGGTTGTAATTGCTCCCTCTTTTGCAGACATATTTTACAACAATTGTTTTAAGAAAGGATTACTGCCGATACACCTGAGTCAAGTCGAAATAGAATACCTTTTTGACTTTGAAAAAAATGATGATGCAGTGGTAGATATTAGTCTAGCCAATCAAACAATTACTATCTCTGAAAAAATAATCAATTTTGATATAGATCTGACCAGGAAGAAAATGCTATTGGAAGGGATAGATGAGATCGGTTTTACGCTGAGTTTAAACGATCAGATATCACACTATGAAAAAGCTTCGAGAGTTGCGGATTACAACAAATATTTAGTTTAAGTCTAGAATTCAATTTCCAAAGATGCCAATTTCAGAAAGCCTGACATTAGTTTAGAGAAACTGATTATACAACTAAGCATATGTTAATGATAAGCTAGTGAATAATTGAACATTTAACGAGTTCAGATAATTTTGAACTTTTAGAATTAGATTTAATTATCAATTAATGTGAATAAATAAAATTAAAAAATGGAAGTATAGTTGTGAAAAATTTGCTTAGCCTTCTTCCCAACCCTTGTCGAATACACCGTTCTTGTGTAAAGGAACTGGTTGTCCTGGTGTGTATTCCATTGGTCTCATCCAGAATATCGCATGAGTTGGACAAACGCCTAGACATGCACCATCTGAAATGCATCTTTCAGGATAGAAGACAAAAGCTTTACCTCTCTTCCATCCTTCAACTGGTTTTACCCTCAATACATCTGGACCAAGAGCAGTACAAATTTCTACACATAGAGCACAGCCAATACATCTTTGTTCATCAACATCTGGAAGTATTGCAATAGGCAATCTACTAAATCACTAAAGGACCATATGTTTTAAACTATTTAAACACTATGTCGTATACAAAACAGTGTTATAAAACAACAATATATGATTAAAAAAAGAAATGAAAATGGAAAGTTACTTCTTAGGTGCCATCCTTAGTACATCGACCTGACCGCTGTGAAGCCAGTCCTTCAATTCATCGTGACTAGGTTTTGCATCGTGCTTTCCAGCTAAATGAAGATGAAGTAAAACATAGTTAAGCTGGTTTAACAATGGTTTGTTTCCTTCATCACCTTTGCGAGCTTTTTGCTGCAGATCAGCGGGAACAGATTTCCACCACTCTTCATATGTACGAGTCATAATGAAAAGTCAGAGTAGAACTTTATAAGCCTTTTGGACAATTTTATTGAAAATATTTAGCTAAAACAAAAAGCATCAAAACATGTTCTTACCCAAAAATCAAAATAATAGGTTAAATTTGAGTAAAATTTGTAATCTATTAATGTATGCCATTTCAAATTGATGAACTTCGTGGAGCATACTCAAAATACCATGAATTCAGGAAAAATTGCAAATTTTCATTTCATGAACGTTTCATATTTCCTTATATTTGCGGTACATACTTTGGCTATAGAAAAGTTGATGTATTGCGAGTAGCTGCGATAGCTAAATCAATTTCTCCGAAACCAAAGTATTTGGATGTAGGATGCGGATATGGAGATTTTTTGGAAAAAATTCGAGAATTCATACCGGATGCTATTGGTATAGAAAAGGACGGTGGTATTTTCTATGAATTTAACAGGGTAAAGCCTGATCATATTCAAATTAAAGATGTATCGTTAGATCTGAACGAAAAATATGATGTAATATTTGTGGGATGGATGGATCCTGGAGTTGATTTTAGAAAAGCTATAGCAAAGTCTACAGATTGTATTATTACTAATTTTGACATAGGAGGTCAATGTGGAATAAATGGAGGATGTGAATACGAGGAATTTGGATTTCGTAGGATAGCTTGGTGGAGAACTCCTTCTTGGATAGACGTAAACTATCAGATTATGAATAAATATTACACTCCAATGACAGATGAGACAAAGAAACAATTAGTTGAACTGCGTTCTGCGCATACGATGTGGTATGTTTACGCAAGAGAGAATTTGTCTTCTATTTCGAGTGAGGCCTTAAGTTTATGGTTAAAGAAAGAAAGCCAACTTCCTCTGGATCTTGAAAAATATAATTTTGAACAAGTAATGGATGAATGTGGATTCCATTATAATGAAGAACTTGCTTTATTATCCCCTCCAAAAAAAGCATTATGGAAGGTATGTTTTGAATAAAATGACATACACTACGAAGACTTACAGTACTCGGAAACTATTTGAAGCATATAAAGAGCTAAAGAAATTCAGAAGCTTTTCCGTTTCTCCTCTACATGAACGTTATATATTTCCTTATATTTGCGGTACATACTTTGGCTATAGAAAAGTTGATGTATTGCGAGTAGCTGCGATAGCTAAATCAATTTCTCCGAAACCAAAGTATTTGGATGTAGGATGCGGATATGGAGATTTTTTGGAAAAAATTCGAGAATTCATACCGGATGCTATTGGTATAGAAAAGGACGGTGGTATTTTCTATGAATTTAACAGGGTAAAGCCTGATCATATTCAAATTAAAGATGTATCGTTAGATCTGAACGAAAAATATGATGTAATATTTGTGGGATGGATGGATCCTGGAGTTGATTTTAGAAAAGCTATAGCAAATAGCACAGACATTGTCGTAACAACTCTCGATCAGGGAATTAGCTTGGGAGCAGAATTTGAAGAGTTTGGATTTCGTAGGATAGCTTGGTGGAGGACTCCTTCCTGGTTAGATGTAAACTATCAGATTATGAACAAATATTATACAAAGATGTCAAACCAAATATATGAAAACCTGTTTGATTTACGTGGTGCGCACAATCTATGGTATATTTATACTAAGAATTTAGAGTATGGTGATACAATTAAGAATGCATTAATTCATTCCCAACAAGAGGATCAAGCTAAATATGATTTTGAAGGGGTGATAGATGAATGTGGTTTTGAACACTCTGAAAATTCACAATTTTCAAAAAAAGTTGACAAGAGTAGTTTGTTTTCATTATGGAATATCGAATTTGGATAGCTCGTATGGTAATCGTTACCATTTTTTCATTTCAAGATTTCGGATATGATAGAAGAGATATTGTTGTGCATACCCACCATATTTACCAAAATGGTTTCTCATTATTTCTGACAAAATTGAATATTGGTTATCGCTTAGTTTTTTATTCGCATCGATAATAGTTGAATTTCTTTTGTTAATTATCCTGTGGTAATACTTGAAAATTGCACGACCCATCCATACATCAATTGGAAATGCTTCTGTTTTTTCTAGAGAAAATAACAAAATGCAATCTGCTATTTTATTTCCTATTCCATAAACACTAGTTAGTATTTTTCTAGCTTCATCATAATTAGAGCGATATAATTCGTCAACTGTTAGAGCTCCTGTTACAACTTTTTCTGCAATTGACTTGATAGCTTTTGCTCTATATCCAACACTACACGAACATAATTCATTGATAGATGCTTTGTATAGATTCTCCATTGTGGGAAATGTAAAGAATATCTTGTTATCGATCTCCTTTTTAATACCAAATTTCCGGGATAAATTTTTTAACATCATTCGTATCATTGAGATATTTGTGTTACTCGAACAAGCAAAAGAAATCATACACTGGTAGGGATCTTGACGTATCAAGCGTAATCCTCCATATTTTTTTAGTAGGTTTAATAAAATTGAATCATTTGAAAAGTTTGCAAAAATCTCTTGAATATTATCATCTAATCGGAAGATGACATGTTGCCAATTATCAAACTTTGGAGTCGAATAAAATTCTACTTCTTTATCTGTGATTGTAAATTTTAGAATATAATTTCCATAAGTTCCATACCATGAATTTTCATATTTTTCCCATAAAAACACCTGTCCACTATTGATACTAATTTCAGGATTAAATCTAGAATCTAACAGCATTTGGAAATTTTATTCAGCATTATTCTTATCAGGTGTTAATAATTCTCTAGTTTTCTCCAAATCTGTCTTCAGAGCCTCAATTATCTTGGGAATTTCTTTTAGAGAACACTCCAAACATATATTCTGCAATGAGAGAGGATATGTAAAATATTTTTCTTGCATCTGGATATCTTTTTTACAACTTATGCATTTTTTTAATTTATAGGGATCTGTATTTTTTATTATCATATAGAAATCAATCGTTCATGATGATTAAGTATTTTAGAATATATTAAATTTTTAATGGTTTATTAGTTTTGTTGATTTCCAAAATTATTCTCCACTGCGATTTTCAATTGTCTGAAATATTTATTTGTAGCTATCTCTCCGTTGTCTCCTATTGAAATTAAATTAAAGTTTGGAGTGTCTAAAGAAACAAAGTCCCATTTCCAGTATGCTAGTCCCCAAATACCAAGATCTTTAAATGTTTTAACAAATAGATTGGCTTGTTCTTGAGTTATGTCACTTTCAAATGGATTTATCTCGAAAACTGATGTTCCGTCTTCAATGACAGTCTGCTCTCGTAGTACATTATTCCATTCGCCCACGTATATTGGAACACCTGTGATATTAGAAGCCTTAAGAAAAGTGTTGAATTTTTGTTGCTGGTATGAGCTCTCTGTTGGTAACCCGTATATGCTTATTTTAAAAACTATGTTGGTACTGTTTTGTGGCTTCATCTTGGCCAAGTTTTCTGGTATTAAATTTATGGGACTCTTTAGATCTATAGGAATATTCATACTGTAAACAAGTACTTTACTTGTTAATTTCCTCAATTCATTAACCATAAATGTATTAAATTTTCCGATTTTTTCCCATTGATCGACACTGTGAACCTGGGGCTCACTGAGAATTTCGTAACCTAAGGTGCTTTTATGGCTGTCAAGAGTACCTACTATTTTTTTCAAAAATTCAGCTTGTAGAGTCCAACCGTCAGTACCATTAGTGTCTTTCACTGCTTGATTCCACCAATCTGTCCACCATGCTTTTGCAGGGGCATACTTGGGTCCCCCGCCATTTCCAGCAGGATAGGCCGGGTTATCTTGGAATAGAAAAGAAGGAAATCCTGTTCCTCTTTGTGGATTAAACCATGAAGAAGTATGGAATTGGTGGTTGTCATAAATGACATTAACGTTATACTTATCTGCGGCTTGCGCAACAGATTGTAGCTCAAGCATAAAATTAGTTGGATCTCTTTCGTAAGATTCCCAATAAAATACGAACCTTACATGATTCATACCAGCCTCTGAAATTAGTTTAAAACTATCATCAAAATAGTTGGCCGGCATAATACTTCCTATAGTTCTGGCTTGTGGCATACTAGTATGATACCCTTTCATATTTACTCCATAGAATATTTGATCTGTCTGCTGACCATGCGATGAGAGTACAAATGAATTAATTAGCAACAAGGAGAAAATTACAACTGACAGTACTAATTTAGAACTAATAATATATCTTGTTAAACTAATACTACGCATTTGATCTAGGGTAAATACTAACATTATAAAATAGTTTCCAGCCAATCACTTGTATTAAATTGATTCTGATTGAGCTTCTAGCCCATTTTTCTTAATTTAGTTCCACAATCTGGCCATTATCTGGAGCTATTGCATCAAAACCATATTTTTCTTTGATTTCAGAAGCAAATTTTGTACATGACATATCATCGCCATGAACAGTAAGAACTCTTGGATTACCTTTAATTTTGCTAAGTATCTCAAATAGTTCTGTTCTACTACTATGCCCGGAAAATTCATAATGTTTTACTTCCGCGAGACTTTTCTTTGTCTTTCCATTATATGATACAAGTCCTTTTTCGAGGAGTAGTCGACCTGGAGTACCTTTACCCTGATATGATACCAATGCAATACCATTATTGGGATTCTTCGCAATTTCCTGCAAATAGAACAATGCTGTTCCACCTACGAGCATTCCTGCAGGAGAGATTATTACTCCTGGTTCTTTTACCAAATGTTTTCTTCTATGCCATCCTTTAACCCATTCAACTTCCGTTATTATTTTCTTAAATCCATCAGGATCTCTTAGAAATGACGGGTTTCTTAGCATTATTTCATTAGCTTTTAGTGCCATCCCATCCATGGATATCCTATGTTTGAAATTGCTAGCTTTCAAAACACATGCTATCTCTTGTGCTCTTTCTACTGAAAAGGCTGGTATGAAGAGTGTTCCCCCTCGTTCAATCACATCATAAGCAAATTGCACCAGATTTTTTTCTGATTCTTCCCTTGGAGCCTGTTCTGTTTGAGAATAGGTGCTTTCAATAATTAGGATATCAACTTCGGGTAAATCTAAATCTGCAGGTCTCAGTAGTTTTGAACCTCTCTTATTAATATCACCTGTGTAAAAAATACGCTTTCCTTCAACTTCTACGAGTATTGAGGAGCCCCCGATAATGTGTCCAGATTCGTACAAGGTAATTTCCATGTCATTAACCAAATGCTTTTCCTTATACTGTAAGGTCTTTGAATGACTCATCATATTGTTCAAATCTGCATATTCAAAGGGCAAATAAAATCCAGATATTTTGAGCATATCTTCAATAAGTAAATCAGAAAGTTCGAATGTTGGGTTTGTTCCCAAGACTGAGATATTAGAGCCGGACAAAAACAGTGATGGGATATGTCCCGAATGATCCAAATGCGCGTGTGTAAGAACTACCGTGCTGATATCTTTTGGCCGTACGTGAATTGGAAAAGATGGTTCTCTCTTTAACATCACGCCATAATCTAACAAAACATTAGTATTGTTTGATGTTACCAGAAATCCTGAACGTCCGACTTCTTTGCCAGAACCTAAAATGGTTATTTTCATATAATAATCTCTTGTTTAAATAGACGGGTTTTAAGTCTTTCATTTTTCTCCTTTTAATAGTAATTAATAACAAATTATAAACGACAGAATAAATTAGAGTTATTGTAATTATAAAATTTGTCAAGAATCGTTATTACGGGTAATCCGGGAGTGGGAAAACGTACTATTAGCAATTTGTTATCAAAAAGGTTAGGATTTAAATTAATCAATCTAAATGAATTTGTAATAAAAAATAAGCTAGTTTACCCTGATAAAACTTTAGGTGTGTATGATGTTCACATAAAAAAAGCATCATTACTGCTAAGAAAGGAAATTAAGCTATATGATGATTTGATTATTTCAGGACACCTTGCTCCGTACTTGCTGATGCCCAATCACGCTCAATTGGTCGTGGTCCTACGACGTTCGCCGCGATATCTTTTACAGACATTTAAGGAAAGAGAATATACAATATCGAAAATAAGACAGAATATAACAAGCGAGATTCTAGGTATAACGTTGTATGACAGCATAAAAAAATTCGGAAAGCAAAAAATCATTGAATTTGACACCACAAAAACATCTAGTAAAGAGATTATCAAACGTCTAATTGAGGCGTTAAATGATGATTCAAAAAGGAGAATGGAGAATATTGATTGGATGTCTATATTAAAACATCAACAGGACATTTTGAACCTGATATCATATTAACTGCATAAACAACAATTTGCAATTGCCAATACTAGGACTTTTTTCCCCTAATCCCCCAATCTAACAGGATTTAAATAATAAATGATGTTGAGAAAAAATATCATCCGGTTTTCATAATGCGCAGAGTAAGAATTGGTGTTGATGTTGGGGGTACGTTTACCAAATCAGTAGCAATAGATATGGACACTGGTAGGATAATCGGAAAGGTTACGGTTCCGACCTCTCATTTCTCCCAAGAGGGCGTATCAACCGGTATTGTAGAATCACTAATCAAGCTTATACGCAAGGAAGGCATCAATAAATCAAATATTGAATTAATATCTCACAGTACAACACAGGCTGTAAATGCATTATTAGAAGGCGACACGACAAAGGTAGGAATTATTGGGATGGGAGTAAGTTTGGAAAAAAATGATATCATGAAAAGAACAAACTTGGGTAACGTTAAGCTAGGGCCTAACAAATATTTGAAAACATGTTATAGATTTTTGGATACTTCAAAGTTCTTGGATGAAAAAGAGATTTCACAGGTAATAAAGGAATTGAAGGGTGAGGGAGCAACAGTTCTCATTGTTAGTGAAGCATATGGTGTTGATGATCCTAGTAATGAACTATATGTTATGAAAAAATCAAATTTACCAGCAACTGCAGGTCATGAACTAACAGGAATATACGGTCTTGAAATAAGGACCCTAACTGCCGCAATAAATGCTAGTATCTTATTAAAGGCCATTGGTACCGCAAAATATGTTGAAAAAGCTGTCCGTCAACAAGAAATTTCTGCTCCACTCACAATAATGAAGGGGGATGGTGGTATGACTGATATGAATACTTTTAAGACTAAACCAATTTTGACAGTTTTATCAGGACCTGCTGCAAGTGTCGCAGGGGCTCTATTACATTTAAGAATACTTAATGGGATTTTCATAGAGGTTGGAGGTACATCAACAAATATTTGTGTAATAAAAAATGGTAAACCTGAGATCAAATACGTTACCATAATGGAGCATCCAACATGTATAAAATCATTAGATGTGAGAGTCGTCGGAATAGCTGGTGGTTCTCTTGTGAGATGGTCGGGGAAAAAAATAACCGATGTAGGACCTAGATCTGCACATATTTCCGGTTTGAAGTATTCATGTTTCGCTGAACCTCAAGAATTAGAAGGAGGACAAATAGTAACATTCATGCCTAGAGAAGGAGACCCGATTGATTATATTGGAATCGAAGCTGGTGCTGGTAATAGGTTTGCAATAACCACCACTTGTGCTGCTAATGCTTTGGGAATAATCCCTGATAATGATTATGCAAAAGGTGATAAGGAATCTGCACAACTAGCGTTGTCAATTTTGGGACAGAGATTAGGTATGAACATGGAAGAAGTAGCAAAAAAAATTCTAGATATTTCAACCAAAAAGATACTTCAGACAATTAGAACTTTAGTCAGAGAATACAAATTAAAAGATGATAAATTTGTATTAATAGGTGGTGGTGGTGGTGCATCGGTCCTTGTTCCACTCATTGCACAGAAATTAGAGTGTCAGTTTAGAATAGCTGACAATTCAGAAGTCATATCCTCTATTGGTGTTTGTACTGCATCAATTCGAGAAGAAAGGGAAAAGATAATAGATAAACCCAAACCTGATGACATATCTCTTTTTATTCAGGAAGTTGAAAAAATTGCTATTTCCAAGGGTGCGCTTCCTGAATCGATATCTAGTCAATCTGAATATATAAGTGAGAAGTCTCTTTTACGTGTTACTGTTTATGGTAATATGAAGTTAGATGTCAGTGCCAATGATGCAAAAGAAATTGACGATGAGGAAGCGGAAGTATTGGCGTGTGAGCTCTTTGGTATCAATGAAGGTGTACATAGAATATTTAATATGAAAGATTATTACATTTTTGCATGTGAAATACATAAAAAGAAATTGTTTTTGAAATCAAGGAAACAGCCTGTTTTGGTACTAGATAAATTTGGTCATGTGAGAGTATCTATTGAAAATGCTGATATCTACAGTGGTAGTCCTCATGAAATGAAAGAGAAAATTGAATCATTAATTAATAAACATGGTTTCTCAAAAGACGAACTCGCTCCACAAATACACATTGTTGATGGAAAAAGAATTTTGGATTTTTCTAGCTTGTCGTCCACTGCACATGTCCTAAAAGCAGTAACAGATGAGTTAGATAGAACGGTAAACAATCAGGTAACAATAATTATTAAAGTATAAAGAGAAATATTAACTAAAACAGAGTTAATGATCTGAGAAATAATGCGATATAATACTACTTAAATCAACTTTAGCAAATTCATTGGGAATTGAATTTGTGGATATTATCTCCTTTATTCCAGCTTTGAGCAATTTTTCTTTCGCATTATCGAGTAAGAGTGCGTGGGTACTGACGACATATATATTACCAATATTATTATTTTTCAGAATTTCAGTAGCTTTTATGATACTATTACCAGTGCTTATCATATCATCCACAATAAGAGCATCTCTATTCTCCAATGGCTGTTGTTCGCTAAGTGAAATCGATACGTCGCCGGTGAATCTATCTCGTGTTTTGATTAACGACAGCATATCTATATCGATAACTCCTGCGAATTTCTTTGCTCTTTCTATTCCTCCTTCATCAGGGGAAATGACTATGGGATTGTTCAAAGTAATATTTTTTTTAACATAACTAGCTAAAGAGGGGATAGCACTTAGATCCACTGTTTCAAAAGAATAGTTCAGTGATCCTGGACTATGGCTATCAATAGTTATTAACTTTGTAGCTCCTAGCGACGCCAAAATTCGTCCAATTAGATTGATGGTTACTATCTCTCCGTCAACAAATACCTTATCTTGTCTTGTGTATGCCAAGTACGGATTAACCACACAAATATCGCTGGCGCCGTCTTCTTTGCATTTGTAGATAATCATGAACAATTGCATGAGATGCTGATCTGTAGGAGGGTATGTGGAATGAATGATGATGCAATTCTTTTTAGCTACATTATCAAGTCTGATTTTGCTTTCCCCGTCTGCAAATACACGTAATTCGGCATTTTTATACGGCACATCCAGATCCATTGAAATCTTTTTTGCAAGAGAAGAATTTCGGTTATCTGAAATAATCAAAGTATTGTTTTTTTGCAATGTAAGAATATGAAAATATTTTTTGAACAACTATTTAAAAGTGTTAAATTAGCTTCATGAATTCGTTATTCTGTGTATGGAACGTAAAATGTTTTCATATCTTCAGCTAAATCTACATTCTTGTGAATGGTTCTTGCTTCGCCCAAGAGAAGATTTGGATCATCATACCTTGAACTGAAATGGGTGAGAATTAACTTGCTACAATGAGATTCCTTGGCGAGTAGCGCAGCCTCAGTAGAAGTTGAATGAAATGTCTCTATTGCTTTAGTTTGGTAATCATGATTGTAAGTTGATTCGAAAATTAAGATATCGCATGAATTAAAAAAATCTCTAAGTTCAGGAGACGGTCTGGTGTCCCCAGATACACCTATTTTGCGGCCCTTTCTGTTGGGCCCAACGACTTCATTTGATTTTATTAGTTTTCCATCAACAAGTACGTCTTCACCATGCTGTAGCCTTCTATACAAATCCCCTTTAGGAATGGAAAGCTTGGAAGCTTTCTCAACATTAAATACTCCTGGTCTGGGATCTTCAGTGATGCAAAAGGAATATGCAGGTATTGAGTGGTCAGCTTTACAACAGCTAATCTGATAATCATCTTCCGATGCGATTACCCCTTCCTTATCAATAATGTGAATAACTATTTCGAACGCCAATCCAATATTGATAATACGAAAATTTTCGTGGATAAATTCTCTCAATCTCGGTTCACCATAAATATCAATTTTTTTTGTGCGTCCTAAAAGAGACATAGTTTGGAAAAATCCTATTAGTCCTAAACAATGGTCAATATGCATATGAGTTATGAAAATTTTCATTTTCTTATTTATCCCTAATTTTGTTTGAAGGAAGTTCTTTTGCATTCCTTCACCTGCATCAAATATCAACAATTCCCCTCCTCTTTTAACCACAATAGATGACAAGCACCTTTTTTCAGTTGGAATAGCAGCGGATGTTCCAAGAAAAACAATCTTCATGTCGGCCATAAATAATACATCATTAAGTGATCTGGTAAATTATAAGCGTTTGTTTGAACAGTAACATCATGAAAAATCATTACGATTGATGTGTATTGGTCTTTAAATATCATCTAATTGAAATTAGCCAATATATTGAAAAAATCTTTAAGGAGTAGTTTTTGGTTTTGAGACAGAACATCATAGGATTCAATAAATTCCTTTTCTATAGAAATCTGTTCTTTTAAGACGGAACGAAACTTATCAATAGTTATAGGTGTAATGGTATCAATTTCACCATTAGTGTAAGCATAAATATATGCACTAATAATTTTTATTACAAATGATGGTATTGTTTTTAATAAGAGTAAAATACTTTTTTTCATGACGTCATTACCAGAAATATTACTATTCATATTATTGAAGTAAGACTCGAGTATTGTCATTCTGATATTTCCCAGCTCTTCAATGGACGATGCAACTAAAATTCCTGTTTCTGTTAACTCATAGAACGGAACTCCCTCTAACTGGAGTGCCTTTGGTCCACGTCTAAGTGGCAGCCGACCTGCTTCTTTAACCACACCTGAGGGTATCAAAACTTCATCGAGATCCTTGAATATTCCGGAATAGATATTCTGCCAGAGAATACCATTACTCTTTGCAATTGCATGTGCAATGGCCGTTCGAGTTTTTAGTTCTGGATTTTTTTCCACTGCCAAATGCGTAATAATGCCCCTTTGTCTTTTAGCCTCGCCCGTGAACTTATTTTTCTTTGTTTTAAAAGTATCAAAGATTGCAATATGAGGTGTTTTATGTCTCAAAGAGCGCTTTCACCAGCTATTAGGAGCATATTTTCCAATTATCAATCAAGTCTTTTATATTCTAATTGTATGATTTCTGATTATTATTTTAGTACTTGGATATAAATAACAAAAAATCCAAATTCTGTGAGTTTTTATGTCAAAATTATAATTTTTAGATAATTACTATTAACAAGAAATTTCAGTAACCGCCAACCAATTTGCAGTTAAATGAAATCACTAATTGTGTGTTGATCCTTTACATCCTCTTTAAACAACAAATTTAGTTCCGCTTTCAGTGTGTCTATTCTACTGGTTAGATATTCGTTTATCTTAAATTCTGAGCAAATGTTTAGTGCGGTTTTTACATATTTCTCTACGGAACCTCGTGATACTGTCTGTAATAATTCATTATGGCACTCCAGGCACTTACCAACTAATGGCATCCTTCTGTATTTTTGTCCACATTTAGTACACCTAAATGACTGTGATGAATAGGCTCTCAAATTTCCCATGATATCAGGTAAGATGTGAGTTGTTAAGACCATGGCCATTACTTCGTCGGCATCAACGGCATTAATCAATTTGGCAGTAGTTATTTGCATCTTTAGCTTTTCTTCCATCGTGTTCAAAGTCGAATACAAACTCTGTGATTGATCTAGCATGATATTGTCAGTGGGATGAGTGAATTTATAATCAAAGAATTGATTTGCCTGTCCCAGACGATATTTGACGAGATCAATGTTATCGATTACACTGGTCTTTTCCATATTCCAAGAAGATCTATAGAAATTCAGTGGATATTTTTCATCAACATCGATGTTGTGGGCTTGCCTCTGAACTTCATGTGGAAAAACTAAAGGTTGGATAAGTAATGGTGCGTCCATTAATCCACCAATTCTATCGGGAAGGTATTCCTTCGAAAAATTTAGAAAAATATCCATTAGTAACATTATGGAATCTGCGTCGCCATCACAATCTCTTCGTTTAGCAGAATGCCAGATTGGTGAACCAAGACAGACTTGGGAATTGACAAATCCGATGACTCTACCAATTATTCCTACCGAAGTATGTGGTGCTAGACCAACAATTAAGTGCCCAATCAGGTCATCTATTGAATTCATGTTGTAAAATGCTTCAAGCCCATAAAATCGAGTCAGTTCTTCATCTACAAACTGAGCAATTTTTACGAGATGTTCTGCGGCATGAATTGGTATTATTACATCTTGTATGAATAATTCTAGTAGTTGTTCTGATGATTCCAATTCATTGCCTTCATGATCTTTTAGATATCCGAGAGCCCTTAGTCTTTTAATATCGGATTTTATCCATTTTGGTTTGAAGTGAGTTAGAGGTTCATTCGTTGCGTCAAAACGTATGGTTCCATCCTTGAATGTATAGAGGTTGTGTTTCTGTCTAAGAATTCCCTTTTCTAGAGGTTCTGCGCATCTATTTTTACCCATCAAGGCCTTAACTCCTTTCAATGGCTCAACTGGTTGTGTGTTAAGATGCTTTTTTGCTTTTTCAACTGCAAGTTTAAGAGGATAGCTTGTTGGTGAATGAGTTTTTAAACGATTTCCGCAAACAGGGCAAACTTCGACTGATTCATCACCGTTAACTTCGTATCTACAGCTGGAACACATTATTCTAATTGGAGTAGTAGAGCCACAATCTTGACAGCAAACAGAAATGGATGGCGATTTACAATTGGTGCAAACTCTGTTTGCAATTTCAATATAAAGTGGTTTTTGCATTGCTTTCAGAATATCTCTAGTTGGGCCGCCATTGGTTCCTATGGGGAATAGGACATGAACGGGAGGTTTCATTTTTCTTTCAGCTGCTTTTTCTGGTCGTCCCACACGAACGGCAATTGAAGAAGAGAATTTTTCTTTTATACTAACCTTTAGTAACTTAGAAACACGATCTAAAATATGCATTTTAATATGATTCGGATCAAAGTCGGAGGGAATCGTTGATCTTAAGAATTTATCAAGGTCCGGTCCATATTCCAGGCACCTCGCTGTCAACATAGTTAGAATGTATAGTTGATCGGGATCATCTATTCTTATTTTGCTGTTATCAAAACAAAGCGAATGTGATATCCCAAGTTTTTCAAAAATTTCCTTTAGTCTTGGATCATTAGTAAAGAGCTTTTCATTAGTGTTTTTTATTTGCTCTTTGTCTTCTACTAAATTGATGATTAAATTATTAAATTCGTCCTCTGTTAAGACACTCCAATAAAAAACATATCCAGGATAAAATGGAATATCAAAATGTTGACTGATTCTGAATGCTTCGGTAACGGATGGTCTTTTTTCCAATGGATAATGTGTTAATTCAATCAATCTTTGACTCTCAAAACTTACCAAGTATGAATTTGGATCCGTTTTGCTTAGCTTATCATCTAGTTCTAGAGCCCAGATTTCTTCTACATATGATGAAGGAAGTAATTGAGTGTTGTTTTCGAGAAAGTCTCCATAGCTTATCAGAATATCTCCAAGATAAAGAATTTTTGTAATCTTATTGGCTATGGATTTTGCCTCGTCAATTGTTTTTATCTTCATCACACCCCCGTCGCTTAGTTTTACAATTGGTGATTCGATACTGTCTACTAGAGCTATAGTAGAAGCCTTACCTGGTGCATCAATTTTTATTTGTGTACCAACTGCAATTGCATAATTTAGTAAAATCGGAATTGTTGGATGAATTCCAATGGTAGAAAATCCTGTATTACAGCTTCTTCCATAACGTAGTCTAAACCCGCCGATTTTTTTCTGCATTGAAAGTACAGGTCTTCCAGTTATGACTTCAGTCATCCTGTGAGATACTGTATCATCTTCTGGCGTTTGAATAGCTCCTTCGAGATTCTTAAGCCAATCCCATCCTTCCAATTTTAGGGTCTCAACAATCTTCAATAGCTTTCGGCTTCTACCTATCAAACCATCATTCATTACTCTCAGTGCACCACCACGCACTCTATTAGTAGCAACTCTCTGCAGATTTCTATGACCTATTACTTCTACGGGATCCGTGTCCACACCATCAATTTCTACTGGAAGAGAACCTATGCAATGGATAACGTCCTTATCAGAAACCTTGAACTGGAAGTTGCCAACCTCCCTTTCATAAATCCTTAATTCTTCAACATATCTACTAATTTCATCATCAAATGAATTTGCAATATACTTGTCTAATCCAATAACTTTCCTGACATGATCTGCAATGAGCATCGTTACTGCAGCCTCGGTTCCTCCTGCAGATCTTATTGGTCCAGCAAAAGAAACGGACAAATATTGAGTTCTATTGGCATTTGTCTTTATCTTGACATCATAAATCCCCTGCAACGGTGCCACAGTGACGCCTTCTGTGACAACAGACAGTCCTACTCTTACTGCATTGTTTAGTTTCTCCTCAATAGTTGTTCCTCCATATTTCCCGAGGACTATTTCTTCGGATATCTTTAGTGCTGTTAGTTCTTTTCCTAGTTTTGGAAGAAGTGTTCTTAACCTATTTGAAATATCGATTTCATGTATTTTTGCTATTCTGTCTGGTAAATCATATCCAATTTGGGATTCTACCTTTTCTGATATATCAAGGCCGTGTTTTTTAGCCAATTGTGCGGTAGAGATTGAATCTTCAATGTATTGTGAAATAATCTTGTGATATTGTAAATAATTTGAAGGAATTTGCGCGGCATTACTTTCCTTGGTATTGGTACTCAATTTCTTATTGCTTTCATAATATTAACAAATTCTGATTCCCAGTCTTTTTCTCTTTCAATCATGGTTCCAATAACAATAATGTCAGCACCCGCATCTGATATTTTTTTAGCCGTCTCAGCCGAATTGATTCCACCACCAACTATCAAAATTCCCTTGTAGAATTTTCTTACAATGCTCACCATCTCCGGTGGAATATTCTGTGACGCTCCTGAACCTGCTTCGAGGTATAAAAAACGCATACCCATGTATAGTGCTGCCAATGCGTACATGACAGCAATATTTGCCTTCCCGATAGGAATCGATCTGGCTTGACCTATGAACCAAGCAGTGGACCCCTCACCAATGATAAGGTAGCCAGTTGGAATGGCTTCGATATTATACTTGTTAATGACCAACGCCCCTTGTGCCTGGGCGCCTGTGATATAATAAGGATTTTCAGAGTTAAGTAATGAGCTGAACAAAATTGCATCTGCAGCTGGTGATATTCCTGTGATATTTCCTGGAAACAAGATGATGGGGATCTTGACATTACTCTTTAACTCTGTCACAAAATTTGACAGTTCAATTTGATCCGATGTTGATGAGCCACCGACTAGTATTGCTGAAGCTCCAAGTTGTTCCAATCTTTTGGCAAGTTCTATAGTCTTAGAAGTGTTTTCGGAATCGATAAGTGGAAAGCATAAGGTTTTTTGTTTCTTGATTTCGTCCAGAATGTATTTTTCGATGCTTCGTATTTCCATCATTTCTCACAAAGTAAATACTCGTATAATAATAGTCTCATTAGAGAATTTAGACAATTACTGATGAGCCATTTGAATACAATAAGTTAATAATATCGTACTATACAAATTTGTATAGTAAATGGAAAATAGTAATTTAAATTATACATCTATTTTGAACCATTTTGTTGTAAATTCTATATTAACTGAAAAGCAAACATCAATCATTTATAACAAAATCATGAAGTCGAAACCCAGTAAAAAGATGACTTCGGGAGCGTATTATCGACAATTAGGACAGTGTAGAACGAAGATAAGAAAGATTGTTTATACATTATTGCTGTTGCGTCTGTTCAGTGTTTTAGATGTTGGAACATTTTCTGTGTTGGATCAACTAAATAATCAGTTGAATGTGATGTTGAACAAAAGAAGTGATGAAATCGATACAACTACGTTAAGCAATGTGATTTCCTTGGTTGATGATGTGATAGCAAAGCTGGTGCTGATATAGAAAAATTTTAATAAATATACCACTAAATCACATGATATCACATGAATATGTTTGATTTTAACTTGCAATATACGTTATCAGACGTCATGATCTCAATCACACTATTCGTATTATCATTTGTGGCCTTTTTCTATTTTGGGTTTTTCAGGGATTCGAAAGAACGTGAAGAGGAGAATCATAAGTTCAAAGATATGTTGATAGAGGGATATTTTCATAAATTCGATGAATATAATCAGATTATTTCAGATTTACGATCTAAATTAGATTTGGTGGAAATCAAAATAAATTCAGGGCATAATAACAACAGGCAGAATGAAATTCTTGATAGTAGTGATATGGATTCTAACAAATCACAAGATATATCACATTCCATACCTGTGACAAATGATGTGACTATCACTCAGAAAAAAAATGATGAAAAAGAGGAAGAATTGCGAATCAATACTGTTGATTCCATCCTCGAGATGCTTGAGGTACCACTTACATCTAGAGAGATCCAGAGAAGAATCAACAAGTCACGTGAACATACATCTCGTTTGTTGAAAAAATTGTATTCTGAAAACATAGTAATGAGGGATGGGAGTAACAGACCTTTCAAATATAAAATTACAAATGAAGGTCGTAAACTGTTGGAACGGACAGCAAATTCGAGTCGTTAGGTTTCTCATAATTTTCTCTGAAATTATTTACCTTCTCTTTAATCAGAGTATATACCCACTGTTTGCCATTTTTTGATCTGTTGAGTTGTTTCTTGAAGTAAAATCTAGATAAGTAGATAGAGATGACACTCAACTGGATAGATTCGTAATACAAATCGTGGTAAATTCTTAGTATATCAGAGGAGGTAAATGTGTGATATCGAAAATTCTCGATAATTAAATTCCATAATTTGGAACCTAATTTTGTATCACTTACTCTACGTTCAAAGCTGCCCTCATAGCTTCCATCGATGGAGTTTTTATCAAATAATTGCACAAATTCAATTACATTCATCAATTTTTCTTTTGTTAGGGTGCCCTGAAGGGTTAAATTGTATTTTTCCCCATTCTCGTCTTCCAATTCAATTTTGATCTTCCTCCTCGCAGTTGACAGATCGGGACATGATATCACATCACACTTAACAATTAAAGTGATTAACAAGTTAACTAAGAGCTCAGCTTTTGTTAGCTCATTATCTGTGCTAGAATTTGGATGTATTTTTTTTCTGTAGTTATCGTTTTTCTCCCAGCCTTACACAAATATTTTCCAGTGGAAATAAAGGGGTTATTTTGCCTACTTAACAATGTTGATTACTGTTAATTGGCCTCCAATAGAAATAAAGGGGTTATTTTCGATATTTTTTACTCTATTGAATTAACAAAACATAACAATTGTTAGTTCCACCCCCACATTTCTCTTTGAAGATTGATCAAGTTTCCAGTAGTTCTCTTACAACATATAACAATTAACAAACAACTGAAACAAAATTGATTTAGGCGTTTTTATTTTATATATATCCCACTTACTAAATGAATTTATTATATTGAGATACAGAAGAAAAAGAGGGGTGTCAGAGGTGTATGTAATTGGATGATGACATCTTAGACACTATTTTTGATAGCGCGATTAAAAACAAAAACATCATCAAGAATAGACAGGTTTTGACTATCGATTACGTACCTGATAAGCTGTTGTTCAGGACAAAAGAAAGTACAGCAATTGCGCAATCATTATCCGTTATACTAAAAAAAGGTCGTCCATCTAATTTGTTGATTTTTGGAAAACCGGGAACTGGGAAAACAGCAGTCGTAAAGAACGTTATTGACCACCTTTATAACAAAACCAAAGAATTGGATATTAATCTAAGAGTTCCATTTATCAATGCAAAAAATTCAAACACACCGTACAAGATTCTATATGAAATCGCAGAGTTGTTGGGTATCAACAAGGAGGAAAGAAAAATGCAGGTTTATTTCACCGGACTATCTATGAGCGAAGCAACCGATAGAATTCTTGATTTCATAAGACGCAGGTCCATCAAAGTTGTACTTGTCATAGATGAAATTGATTCTCTTGTTAATAGAAAAGGTGATGATATCCTCTATAACTTTACAAGAGCTAATGAAAGGATTTCTTCAGATCAGTTCATTAGTTTGATAGGTATTTCAAATAGCTTAACATTCAAAGATAAATTAGATCCAAGAGTAAAGAGCAGTTTGAGTGAAGAGGAACTCGTTTTTAATCCATACACCATCGAACAGTTAAAGCAAATTCTAATTGATAGATGCAAACTTGCTTTCTATGATAATGTTATTCCAATTGGTGTAATCAATCTGTGTGCTGCAATTGCTGGTAGAGAAACAGGTGATGCTCGAAAGGCCATAGATCTTTTGAGGGTTGCTGCAGAAATAGCAGAAACATCAATGACAAAGATGATCAGCGAAGATCATATTAGAGGCGCACAACAAAAAATTGACAGCGACACAAACTTCGAAATCCTGAGAAATTCAACTTTGCACACCAAATTAGTAATATTTGCAATAATAAAATCCAAGAACGGAAGCACGGGAGAAATTTATACAATCTATCAAGATTTTTGCTCAAGAATTCAACAGGAAGCTCTAACACAAAGAAGAATGACACAAATTGTGGGCGAATTGGATCAGCTAGGATTAATTACAACTAATATAGTCAACCAGGGTCGATATGGTAGAACCCAAAGAATAAAACTGCATATTCAAATCTCATCAGTAAAAGAAGCTATCAAAAACGATCCGATATTGTCCCCTTTTATCGGCAACATTAATTGAAATCTTTCTTAAATGATTGAAGGTTTCCTAAATTAACCAAAATACATATTCCAGGTGTAGGAGTAATTCCCATGGTTTGTTGAAATTTTGTCTGCCTTTGCCATGCTCCAGAATTTACTATCAATGTACCTTTGTATCTTCCTACTTCTGTCATATGCACATGCCCGGCATGAAAGATATCCGGTACATCTTCGATGACCAACATATCTTCTGATTCGGGAGCTATTGGTGTACGGTTACCATATACTGGTGACAGATGTCTCGATTTTAACAAAATTTTCATAGCTTCCACCGGTTTGGAATAGCTTAATCCAGGAACTGTGGCAATAACATCATCTAAGCTTTGGCCATGGAACATTAATAACTTAATTTTGTTTAATTCAACAACCGACGGATTGCCAATAATACTGAAATTTTTGAGAGGTTGAAAATCTCGCAAATTTGTTAGAGCTGTCTGGGGCAAAGCCCGCCTTCCAGGGTCATGATTTCCAGGGATTAGGAATACATGCATCCGCTTGGGAATTTTTTCAAGCAAGGATGCCGCATATGATAATTGTTTGTTGATGTTCATATCGATCAATTCTTTGTCCTGATTAGGATAGATTCCAATTCCATCAACTATATCTCCTGCTATACAGACGTACTTGATTTTTCTTACGATCTCATCCTCTGATGATAGCCAACTTAGAAAATCATTGAACTCTTTTTCCATGAAATATTTGCTGCCCACATGCAAATCCGAAATGAGAGCTACATAAGACTCTGTTCCTGATTTGGAGGCAACATGCTCCGGAATGTCAGGGAAAATGATATCCTTTATTACAAAATCATTTGAATTTCTTTTACTGAGTGAAATTTCTAACATCAACATTTGATCCAAAACAAGTGATGAAGCTTCCTTAATCAAATCCCGTGTTTTGCAAACTACAGGTATGCTACCGGTAGTATCATCAATTATAAGCTCTACATCACTTTTTCTATTCCTCTTAGACATTATCAAACCCGCGAGAAAAACAGAATCAACAAATTTTCCCCTCTCATTGTCATTATCGAGAGAACTAGACCTGGATTTATTTCGAAGATCCCTTATCTGTTTTATTTTTCTTATTTGCCTGCTTTCTGAACGGATTGACAGTATTTTCAAAGTTTTTCTATAGCGACTATCAAAGAGTTTAACAAAATCCTTATCATTTTCAGAGTTTATTTTGTAAGTAGGATCAAAGAGAATCTTATAATTCTCAAGATTGCTATCCGACTTTGGCTTCGAATTAATGTTAGTTATTAGAGGGTCATCCATAGTTCGATTTACATCACTAGATATCGCGTTCTTTATATCATCAATCAAGATTGGAGATTTTTTCTTGAATTTATTTTTGGCATCAACTATTGTCTTGATTATTTTTTCCACATCACAATCAAGTGATTTGAGAAAGGCAAAAGCGTCAGGATGAACTTGGTATCCCTTATTTATCGCATAAATCAATGCAATAGACACTGAATCCAAGTTTAATTATTGAACAGAACTATCATAAATGCTAAAAATGTTTTGGTTTGAGCATAGATTATTAAAAAGTAAATACTGAGGTTGAAGCATGTACAGATACAACTTCAAAAGAAGAATTCTCTATCTTTTAGTTGGCATTCTAGTATTCTTAATTTTCTTTACAATTGGCACATCGGTCACTTTTGACAAATCTACATCACAACTCTTAAAAGAACAATTTCAGAACAAAATCAAAAATATTGATAGTATGGGCATATTCGTCAATAACTTTCTAATATCAATCTTAATGTTTGTTCCAGGAATCGGAATTGTGTTTGGTTTGTTTTCAGGATTTAGCACCGGCAATATTTTCGTGATAATAACACGAGATTTACCAATCCAGATACCACCATTACTTGTCTTTTTGACAATATTTGGAATAATGGAGCTCGTTTCATATGGTATAGCTATCTCTAGAAGTTACCTACTACTGATTAACATAGTGAAAAGAACTAACATCAAAGAAAATCTTATTTATACGGGCATTGAAATTGGCATCGTTGCAATAATTTTATTTTTCAGTGCAATTATTGAATGGGATTTAATAAAACAATCTGGCGGCCTTGATTTCGCAGAATAATATATGAATTAAAGAAACCACAAGAGGAACTCAATCAAATTCCAAGTATGTTTTACGTGTAACTTGATCAACCACCATTACAGACATTGGACTAAAATCCCTTCCTTCCAATTCATTCAGTCTACCCTTAAACACCTTTTCTTCTGCAGTGGTCAAAAATTCAAATACCCAAGCTATCAAACTAGAGGTATCCACACCCTCCTTTTTGAGAAATAGTGATATTTCTGATTGCATAAAATTTTTCTCTGCATTATTATTCCATGGTCTTGGTACCAAAATTACACTCTTCTTGTCTTGAATCGCTTTGATTAATTCTCTCTTCTTGTCTTCAATATCCTCGGTAACATGAAAACTGATGACCATCGCCTTATCCAATGGAATTTTTGCTTTTGCAGCTGCAACTTGAATAGAACTTATTCCGGGCATCAATTCTACATTATCGTTACCAAAAATTTCCAATAATCTATCAACAACCTCCGACTCTGAAAAGTTTACATCACCCGTGAAAGGAATTGTACAGAACTCATTTTCTTCCATTTTCTCAAACACCTGATTATAGGTTTCTTCCTGATCTTTCATGGTTACTTCATAGACCTGATGAAAATGAGGAATAATCAAATCTCGTATTATGGATAATGTATATTTGTAACCTATCAAATACTTAGATTTTCTTATTACATCTTTTGCTAGGTCTGTCAAGTACTTTGATGAGCCTGGACCAACTCCAACAAGAAATAACTTCTTGTCTTTGATTCTGTCTTTCATCACAGCTTTAGCTATTATCCTATGTATTTTATTTGCTTTCTTTGAATCCAATATATTGTAAGAAACCAAAACATAGAATCAATCATAACATCTTGTATAGAGTTATTATCGGATTCCAATCCACATGATGGAATTGTAAAGGATCCTTTGCAGGATATTTCACCCAGCCCTTTACTATTGCAAAGTTATAATTTTTCTGTTTATTTTCAATATTGGTCTTGATCTTAAGTTCCGTACCCCATCTTTTTTCCAGGAAATACATATCTGAAATTTGTGAAAAAGGAAATACAATATTTTGATTGCTTTTTTCCAGATCATTCCTTAACTCAGTAATACCATAGCCTTCTACGGGCAAGAAAACATTCTTGTTCTCCTTGAATCGCAAGAGCTGTCGATCTGAATGAACCTGATGAACCCTGTAGGACATATTGGTTTTTGTTATGAATATCAGATTTTTTTCCGTCGCAACAAGCATTCCTTCCCTTTTCCTTTTCATAAAACCATCTTCTCCACCCCAAATCCACATCAGATGAGCTTTAATTTGCTCATTCCATTCCAACAACATTTACAATTCCTCATTGTCATGGATTTATTTTTTTCATCGACCAATCGAAAAATGCAGAGTTAATCTTGCAAATTATGCAACCTTTTAATACAAATAATGTCAAATTACACATTTAAATGATAGAGCAAAGAAGCTCAGCAAAATTTGATGATGAGCAAGATTCATTGGAAATAAATCTCCAGGGGAAAACTCTCCAAGAAATGAGGGACAGGGCATTACAAAATATAGAGGAATTCTGGGCTCAGCAAGCTAATAACTTGGTATGGAATCGAAAATGGGATAAAATTCTAGATTGGAATCCTCCTTTTGCCAAGTGGTTTACAGGTGGTTTGTTAAACGCGTCAGTAAATTGTCTTGATAAGCACATTAACAATAGTACAAAAAACAAAGCAGCCATAATATGGGAAAGCGAATCTGGAGACGTTCGTACCTTTACATATAATCAACTCTATATACAGGTAAATAAATTTGCAAATGCCTTACGCAATTTAGGAATCAAGAAAGGTGATAGGGTTACCATTTACCTCCCAATGGTTCCCGAATTACCCATTGCCCTACTGGCTTGTAGTAGAATAGGGGCCATACATATCGTTGTATTTTCCGGATTTAGTTCACAAGCATTAACTGATCGTATTAATGATTCAAAATCTAAAGTAATCATAACAGCTGATCAAGGAATAAGGCGTGGAAAAATACTTGAACTGAAAAAAATAGTTGATAGTGCAATTACAACAACCCCCTCTATAGAACATGTAATTGTCCTTAAGAGAGGAACTGATGAAATCATAATGAATGAAAAAGACCTACTATGGGACGAATTGGTAATGAAAGAAAAAGCTTACTGCAAACCCGAATTTGTAGAAAGTACTCATCCACTCTACATCCTATATACTTCTGGCACTACCGGAAAACCAAAAGGCGTATTGCACAGTACCGCAGGGTATCTTACTCATATTCATGCTACTGCCAGATGGGTATTTGATTATAATGATAAGGATATCTTTTTCTGTACCGCAGATATAGGCTGGGTAACAGGACATAGTTATATGGTATACGCTCCTTTGATGCACGGAGTGACAAGTGTTATCTACGAAGGAACGCCTGATTTTCCGACACCTGATAGATACTGGGCACTAATCGAAAAACACAGAGCTACAATTCTGTATACCACTCCAACTGCGCTTCGTATCTACATGAAACACGACTTGTCAATCCCTGATAGTTTTGACATGTCATCATTGCGTCTCTTAGGAACCGTGGGTGAAGCAATTAATCCGGAGGTATGGTTATGGTATTTTAGAGCGATTGGAAAAGAAAAATGCCCCATTGTTGACACATGGTGGCAGACCGAAACGGGTGGAACAATGATAAGTCAATGCTTAGGTATTGATACGATACCAATGAAACCCGGATCCGGAACTTATCCAGTTCCGGGAGTTGATATTGGAATAGTGGATGAAAATGGGGATGATGTTGAACCCAATAACAAAGGCTATTTGGTTATAAAGAGACCATGGCCAGGCATGTTGATGACTCTATGGAATAATGATGACAAATATGTTAATACATACTGGAGCAAGTTTAAAGGATATTATTATTCAGGTGATTTTGCCCTTTTAGACCAGGATAATTATATTTGGTTACTAGGCAGATCGGACGATGTGCTCAAGATTGCTGGTCACCGACTAGGTACCATGGAGTTAGAAAGTGCATTTGTATCATTTGATGCAATAGCCGAGGCAGCTGTAATCAGTAAACCTGATGAGGAAAAAGGAGAAGCTATAGTAGCATTTCTAGTTCTTAAAGCTGGGTATAAAGAGTCCCCAGAAATGAGAACGGATCTTATCAATCACATTCGAAAGACAGTTGGCCCAATTGCTACTCCAAGTGAAATTTACTTTACCAACAAATTGCCAAAGACTAGAAGCGGTAAAATAATGAGAAGATTATTAAAATCAATCAGCACAAACTCTGACATTATAGGTGACACTAGCACACTTGAGGACGAAGCTTCAATTGAAGAAATCAAACAGGTGTATAGAGATTTTCAAAACATCACTAAACGGTAACTAGTGCAAACTAGAATTCAGTACAGGGAATTCTTATACCGAGACTAATTTTATCTTTGAGTCTTTTGTAATATTATGGTAGTTGATGAATCCTGTCGTTGCTGCCAGAACATATCTTGCTGGTATTGTGTTCTTATAGGTACATTGTGCCGCATCTAAAGTATTTCTACATGGCGCCGCGTCTTGTTTAATATAAACAATATTACCGGCACCATCGAGCCAAATTAGGTCTAAATTGAATTGTATATTCAACAACCACAAGGAATACAGGTCAGGCTTATCATAAACAAGAAGTAGAGCAGAGCTTAGTGGCAGTTCCTCGCTTCTAAAAGTCAACCACCTTTGTCGTTCGGCAGGAGTTTCAGCAATTTCGGTGCTTATTGAATGATTGTTTATAACTATCGTTCCTTTTGAAAAATCTATATTCCTGTTTTTAATACCCTCTGGAACGAATGTTAGACCCAAAACACCCAATATTATACATCCAACAATAACCGGTACCAGTACTGTGATTTTACGAACCACGTGTAAAGCTCTTCAAAAATATAATTTCTATCTTTGGATTTATATTTGCCATACACAAATCGACTCAAAATTTAGAATTTTATATCGGTGTTATAAAATAGCACAGTGTTTAAATAGTTTCGACTTTACTTCTGATTAAGTGAATTAAATGCCAGTAGCAATACTTCCAGATATTAGCGAACAACATTGTATCGGCTGTGCTCTATGTGTTGAAATTTGTACTTCTCTTGGTCCAGATGTATTGAGGGTAAAACCAGTTGAAGGATGGAAAAGAGGTAAAGCTTTTGTATTCTATCCTGAAAGATGCATTTCAGATGGTGCATGCATCGGCGTTTGCCCAACTAAAGCAATATTTTGGATGAGACCAATGGATTACACACCAGGTCAGCCTATTGCACTAAAGAAGAGTGGTCTGTTCGAAAAGGGATGGGAAGAAGGTTAAACCAATAACCCAATATTCATTTTTTTACAATTTTTAAATTTAATAATTTTTAATAATCAAGTCTATTGCATATTATTTTAATCATTTAGCAGGATACTGATCGATTTACTTGATATATTTGTGCTCAAAGAGTTACTCTTAACAGGGAAACAATTCCAACAAGTTCTGCTATGTGAATTGCCACAAAATAAGGCAATAAATCGTCCGGATAAAGCGGCGCCATAGCTAAGTAAGCATATACTGCTATTAAATTATGAAGCATTAACATTACAGTAAAGAACATTAGACCAATTGTAAATACCGCTCTAGTTTTGTTATATATCCTAGCATAAATCACTAACAATGTCAGTAAGACACCAACATTCAACACACTTATCACTGTGCTTGCGTTCATAAGGAGACTCATAGGTTAGAATCACAATAATCAAATTGCCTTATCTACTTTTTTCCAGATCCCATCCAAATCATATGAGCATATGAGAAAAGAAAAATAGAAAAAAAAATAAAACAAAGATTGTATAATCATAATCCAATTAATGGGCTTAGATTTAAAACCAATCCTTACACATACTAGCATAAAGCTGAGTGATCTTTCAAACAAAATAATTGCAGTAGACGCTTTCAACACAATCCATCAATTTCTAGCTACAATTCGCGGAAGTACCGGAGAGCTTCTTACTAATTCTCATGGAGAAATTACGAGTCATTTGAGCGGACTGTTCTATCGAAATATCAATTTACTTGCGGAAGGTATCAAACTAGTCTTTGTCTTTGATGGAGTATCCAGTCCATTAAAAACAGATGAAATTCAACGCAGACATCAAATCAAGCAGATAGCAGCTGAAAAATATGAGAAAGCACTTGTTCAGGGCAAACTAGAAGAAGCAAGAAAATACAGTCAAGCAACATCAGTCCTGACTGATAAAATGATAGAAGAATCAAAGAGATTACTCTCTTTATTAGGAATCCCTACAGTACAAGCTCCATCAGAAGGAGAGGCTACTGCAGCAAGGCTAACCAATTCCGATCTGGTACAGATTTGCGCAAGTCAAGATTATGATTCCATTCTATTTGGTGCAAAGCGACTTGTAAGAAATATAACTATAAGTGGTAAAAGGAAAGTTCCTAATAGAAATGCCTTCATTGATGTTCCTCTAGAAATATTTAATCTAGAAGATATTCTTAATCACACTAATTTGACGAACGAGCAGCTTGTCGATGTAGGAATCCTAATAGGAACAGATTATAATATTGGGGGTATACCAGGAATAGGGCCAAAAACTGCATTGAAATTAATTCAAAAATATTCTAAATTGGAAAATATTGATCAACTTCAAGAACAGTTATCTAACGTTCCATATGAAGAAATTAGGGAACTATTTTTGAGACCCAAAGTTGCAAATGTTACTAATAATGATATTAAATTTGAACCTGTTGATTATGACAAGGTAGTCGAATTTCTATGCACCGAAAAAAACTTTTCACCAGATCGTGTCAATTCTGCCTTACAAAAGGTTCAAAATTCAGAAAAAAATAAGAATCAATCGTTGGAAAAATGGTTCTAAATCTATTTCTTTAATAATAATTTTTGTAAGGCATTCACTATTTCTTTGAAGGTAATAGTTCTCTTCTCTTCAATTCTTTTCTCTTTTCAGTATCAAATCTTCCAAGCTCATATTGATTCATATCGACAAATTTCATCCCTTTCATGAGAAGCGGGTGTATCTCATTAATTTTCTTAAAAATTTGTTGACATATGTAGCGATAATCAGGATGTCCTTGAGCCGTAGTACGCAATTCAATCACATGGTAAAGTTCTCTCAAATTTATCTTTATGAAATATGGATATTTATAAGCAAAGTTAACGGCATACTGAGCTTCGACTGGCATTGTCTTTGCAATATTTTGATAAGTATTGCTGGAAAGATACATGCAATCTTTAAAATCTTTTTCCATACCCGAATCAGTAATTTCTTTGGGAATGTCATAACCATGTTTAGTAGAAAGCAATTGTCTCTCCATTGTAAGAATTCTGTGACGATGCAAATCTCGAAACATACCAAAATTAGTAAACATTTCGAACAAGTATTCAACCATCTCAAATGCCCTGCCTGGTCTGTGCCTTCTATTTCCACGAAATTTCGTATAAGCCAATATAATTTCATTTCTTCTTGATTGCGGAAATGATCTGACTAATTTTGTTATATCGTGTAGCGATTGTCCTTGTGCATTTTCATATAATATTGCAGAAACAACTTTCACTTCTGCATCTTTACTATCCATATAATCAATGAGCCTTACATCCATAGGAGAATATTCAGGTTTAATATCCTCCAGATATTTATCCGTCAACTTTGCTATTTCCTTATTGGTATTTATCATAAACGACTGAAGCGATTTACCATGTTTCTCATTTACTCGTTTGATAAAAGACGGTATTACACAATCTAGTTCAGAATTTAACATATGAGCTAACTCCTTGAGCTCATCTAGTTCAGAACAGTATAAACGTGTCAAAAGGTACTCAAATGCTCTACCATTTCCAGTTATACCTAAATTTGTAAGGGTGGAGGCTGGGAGCAGATTACGTAAAATGTCAAGTGTTTTCGATCTCACCGTACTTTGATACACCTTCTTTGCAGATTCTATATCCTGGTCCTCAGATAGTTTGGTAAAGATTTTTTCTGATTTTGAAATTGAATCGAAATACATGAAATCGTCGATAGGTTCTATTTCTGAGATATATTTCTGCATTAGATTGATACTCTTACTATAAACGTTAAATGAGTGATCACAGGATTCTATATAGAGTTCCGCATATTTTGATTCAAGTATTTTCTCATCTCTATAGTATTTATACATGTTACCAACTTTCTTATCAAAAGGTATGTAGCGAGAGGATTTTTCCAAATAAGACAGTCCGATTCTTTGATCCTCAATTTTTTTTGCTGCGATATTGGAGATCCACTCTACAGCAATTTGCGCTTCCCCCAATTCCGCAACAGAGTCATCGCCATATTCTGACAATATCTTACTATAAAAATCGCTTCCTCTATTTGCATTTGTTACAAATTCATCCAAGAATATCTTTCTCATTGTTTTGTCAGATCGAGAATATCTCGACATCAGTGCACCTCTGTCGACCTGTCTGGGAGTTATAATCGCAAAGACATGCTTATCAGAATTAGAAAAATGTTGATTAAGTATTGATTTTTCTTTATCCGAAAAATCATAATCAGTGTTGAAATTCATAATATTAATAGAAAATAATCCTTATACTTATTTTTTGAGCTCATAGTAGTTACAAATTGCCTGCACATCTAGTATTAAAACATCTACTAAATTATTGATTATTTTTAACATTGCCATCATTATATCCATATGTTAATTCAATCTCATGAGCGACATAAAGCTCGAGTTTGTAGGTAAGCAGGTAAAAGATATGTACGGAGCATACGTGGGACAGGTAATTGGACTAGTCACGGATATCGATGGTTCTATTGAGTCAGTAGGGGTAGATTGTGGTTCAACTGGATTGCAGAAACTCTCATACGAACAATTACTCGTCCAAGGAGACTATGTGATCTTCATACCAAAGTGGCGAATGGAAGCTCAAAAACTACTTAGACAAAAAAATCTTACTCTCAAGAGGGTTAAGGCGCTTGAAAATTTGGTAGAAGAAAACGATCTCATGAAAGACGATGCTGAGGTTTTACATCTCATATATGAGAAGAGATTGGTTGATTTGGAAAGTAACGAACAAGAGGTCGTAAATACATTGAATTCAAGACTGCGAGAACTGGAAGTACAAGGCACAACTATCAAAACGATTATTTTCGATGCAAAGTTACAATATAGGAGTAATGATATCCTTGAAGAAACATATCAAGAAATCAATACAAATTCTACCGAGTTGTTAGATCGTATTCAACTGGAAAAAGATGAGATAAACAGCTTTCTCTCAAGAATTACTCAGCCATATTCAGAAATAGTCACAAATGGATCAGAGGACAAGAAAATCGATCAAACACAAACAGCGGAGCAACATGTTGACGAGGTGGGAATGGAAACTGAGACTAGTGACAGCGAGGCAATCAAAGAACAGAATTCAACGGTATTTGGTGATTCTCAAGACGATGAGATAGAAGGCAATTGGTTAAATGAAGTACTTACTAAAGATACGGCCTAGTAATCTCTAACTGAATTTTGACTAAATAGCACCATTTCTTATTTTTTCAGGCGGATTTTTAGAGTAAATTAGCCAGATTCTTAATGGATAACAATCTAAGATGCACTGTCAATGTAGTTATGTTCTAGATTATTGTGCCAATACATTAAAATAAATAACTTTAGTGTATCTTGATATGAAATACAGAAGTAGAACAGAAATAGTAGCAATGATCCTAGAAGCAGCAAATGGCAGTGCAACAAAGACCAGAATCATGTACAAAGCCTTTCTTAGCTATGCTCAATTGAGGGAATATCTTTCTGTACTCATTGAAAATAATTTGCTAGAATATTTAGAAGGCTCACAAAACTACAAAACTACAGAAAAAGGATTGAATTTCCTGAAAATGCACAACGAAATTGGCGAACTATTACAAACCTCTATAAAAGAACAAAGAATATAAAAAAGTTACTTTTTACCTTTTTGATTTCTTTTTTTTATTATTTATATTTAAGCGTCTAGCATTTTCTATAAAATTCATACCTAAAACCAAAGTTTCACATTGTGTTGACAATCGATTGATTGGTATATCACTAGTGATATATATGTTAAAATGGTACTTTGACATTACCACAGCCAAATCTTTTCATGAAATGCGGAATATGTAAGGAAGAAATAATTAGAGAAAAAAGGAGAGGACATCTAAGATTTCATAAATTGGATGATACACTAGTGGAATGGTTAATTGAAACCGATGATGATTTGATCTCACTTTACGAAAAACATTAGAATTTACCTAGAATATCCAACTTGCTAACATCTATGAATATTATCACTGTAAACAAAAGAATTAATTTGAACGGATCCAGATACTATCACCATGTCAGAAAGTCCTCAAGTATCATGTCCTTATTGTGCATCGAAATTTAGCAATAATGAAGAATTATCCAAACATATTGATAGAATACATGGTGATTCTGGTTTGTTAGAAGGCGACCGAAGACAGTGGAAATAAAAGGAAATAGATTATTAATAAAAACAAACCCAATTCTAAACTATTCCTCCAAATTTGTTATTGTCATATCGACGTAAATTTAAGAAAAAGTGATCCACATTATCACACTAATTTGATATAGACTGAGCCTGTATTGTAAATCTAAAAATTCAATCTTATGTCGAATTACCACATTATCACATCGTAGTATCAAAACAATATCAAATTTTTTCTAAAATATTTTTTAGACATCACATAAGAACGATATGTAATTTGGTATTATAGTAATAAAGAGTTATATCTCTGGTTCACCATAATTTACATAGATAGAAATGAATTCCCGACTGATCGGGAAAAAAAACAGACTCCAAAAACACGAGTATTTGAGAAACACTATTGAATTGCAATATAAGGAGTGTAAATCATGTGATACAAGAACACAATTTGCTTGTGTTGTTTGTGGGTTTTGTTGGAGCTGTCATTGGAAAGTGGAGCAATTGGCCAAAATCCCAAAGTATCTACTCGAGGATGTGATTAATGAGTAGTTTTGGAATTTTAGTACGGATTTTACAAAAACAAAACTAATAAGATAATTAATCAACAAACTGTAAAATGAATTGAGAATTTAGTCTACACTATGACAATCTATTTTTTAATGGTGAAATGATCCTTGTCACTGTTTTCTCTATTCTCAAAAAAGTTCGCATCCAATCTTGTCCCATTCTCCAGAACATCTATATTCAAAAACCCATGTCTCAGAAATTGAGTTACAACATAGGGTGCTTGATTAGTAAATTCATAAAGATCCTCCCCTCCAGTACCGATTGTTACAAATATGGGTCCTTTAGTATCATATTCGTATTTCTCTGTTTCTTTATCTGTAATTATGGGGGTAAACGTTCTCGTGTCGTTATAATTGAGTGGGTATGTACGTTGATAATTGTGGTTGTGTGCTTGCAGTACAACATCAACACCATATTTATCAAATAGTGGATGGTATAGGTCCTGCAGTTCATCAAGACCTGGATGTGTTGTATTAGAAGAATAAAAAGATCTAAATGAGTATACAATTATCCAATTTGTGCTCTTATTCTCATATGCCCTTTTGAGATCATCTTTGATAAACTCATACTGTTCTGAAGTTTCATTATATGGTATCACCTTATTTTTGGCTGTTGCCATTGATAGAAAATGAACATTTCCATAATCAAATGAATAGTAAGGGCTATCCATGTTGAAATGTTTCATATATTCAGTAAATTTCGCAGGAAACATTTCATTATCACCAATTGCAATTTTTAGTCGACCATCTGTATCTAATGGGGAAACAACATGAAACCAACAATCTGCTGTCTTTTGATAAGAAAGGTCGCCCAATCCTATGACCACTTCTGGTTCTCGAACTAGCATATTTGTTATCGTTCTATTCGCATTATTACCACAGCCAAAGTCTCCAGCTGCAACAAAATTAAAGTCCAAATTATCTGTATCAGCTGTCCCGAGCACATGTTCAGAAATTCCAAATATTATCAATCCAATTGAGAGAAATACCAGTAAAAACAACTGGAAATTATTATTTCTAAGTGTTTGAAAAGTTGAAAACAAGTCTAAGTCTATTTTACACTCCTTATGTCTGATCTAAGCTGATGTATTTGAACCTGATCTCATCATGAAATTTACTCAAAATGCCGTTAGGACCCTTTAAAGTTGATATATGTGTTTAGTGTTAATATGTCATGTCCAAGTTAGTTTCTTCGAACGGATACAGGATAAAGAAAGTGCTAGAATATCAATGTGGTTGCAAATATTCCTTTCAGGACTATACTAGACTGGAACATGTATGTTTCAATCATGAAAATGAATTAATCGCACAGTGTGGCTGAAAACATCCCTGGAGCATAGTCTAGATAATACCTTATAGTTCCTATTGCCAAAACACTAAAAAATGAATTTTGAGAACATCGTTTGAATCCGAATCAGACTTTATTCTTCTCTATCTTAGTTGCGAAAATCGTAAACAAGGGATGCTATCATAGCAAAAATATTTGCTGAACCCAACAGTTTTTCGTAAATTACTATTGGGTGTAAATCCTATGAACTATTAATAATAAAAAGATTAGAGCTCAGATGATGCATACATTTTGTTACTTGCTACCATTTACTCCTTCTTTTATCTCTTCAGTTATATTTCCAAGAACACTTGCAGCGCCCTCACCAATTTTTTGAGCAGCCTCTCCTGTCTTATTCAGTATACCTCCGCCTACTTCGCTAGCGTTTTTTCCAAATTCTCCTAAAGCTTCACCTGTTTTGTTAACTGCAGCTGAAGCATTTTGCCCTGCCTCCGCAGCAGTCTGGTTCATCGAGGAAGTCATATTGCCAGCAGCATTCATGGCATTTGTTGTAGCGTTTTGAGCACTCACGTTGCTTGTTGTAGTAGTGAGCGTCAACATCAATACCATAGCTCCAATAATAATTAATTCTTTATTCATTAAGCTTCAATTGCTCCAATTTTTATTTAAGGATTATAGTTTCATTCTTCATTAATTTGCTGGAATTCAAAGTTTTTTTGCATTGACTTTTAGCTGACAGAGCTTGAAGCTAACCTATTAAAAATTGTGGCCGACCAACCAAATGCTGGAGTAACCTCAATCTTCACGAGAGTGGCATTTCAGAGGTTCATATTCCTGTCCATTTCGTATTCCTAATTTAGTAAAATGCTCTATTCCCTTTCATTCTTCCCTTCAAATATAGTTTCTTTAGAACCATCATCATACGTAATAATACAAAATTTCCTGTTCAAGAAATCGGTAATCGGGGTTCTTGACACGACCTTCTTGGAATTGGACAACGCAACTAGGCTATTGTGATCTAATATCTAATTCGTATCGAAATCGATTGGTCCTGATTCAGTTAAGAAAAAGGACCAATCATGTCTATCACGTTTTTAGTGCTAATAGTTTGTACACCCAAATATACTACGTAACACCTTAAGCCGTAGAGTATTTGGCGTTTAACACTCAACTTGTAATCGATTGGTCTCTCCGAAGTTGAAATCCTTTAGGGCGACTTTTAGAAACTGAGCGATTCAACATAGAAGCTGCCAATCTTAATAGCTAACCGACCTGGCTTGATTGATAATGTCTCGAAAAGCTGACCAATCTACTGGAAAAGCTGACCCTCCACTGATTATTTTTAATCATAATATCTTTTTTCTATAATGGAAGCCCACAAAAGCTTTAAGCTTTAGAAAATTGATTGTCTCATATCTATAAGGACTAAGTGGACTAGAACCCGAGACATATGAGCGCCGGGAGTGGGACTCGAACCCACGAGTTCTTGCGAACATCAGCTCACCCATCGGTAATGATTATTTGATCTCGAGGCTGACCCCTTTTAGGGAATCTTGCATATCTTACCTAGCTTGGGTACCCCGGCAATGGAATTATTATTGATAATCTTTATAATTCTATAATTGTTGGGCACCTGGCCGTTTATAAACATCAAAAATTATATAATGATCAACATATCTCTACTTCAATCTATGCTGTCAACAACTGAAGTACAATTGCCCGACCCAAATCAATTAAAAGCACTAACTTTGACAGATTTGGTAATAATGAACAAATTATCAGTCTCTTTAAGAGAACAAATCAAGAAACATATTGATATTGATCCATTTACTACTGAGGATCCATTTAACGAAAATGATGACTATGAATACTCACTTATTTTGGACAAAACTGACACAAAAAGAGTAATCTGTATGGTTGTGACAAGAGAAGAACTTCCAATGCAATTGCCTTGGGAAATTTTACTTGGCGATCATCTAGTTCATCTAACGATATCAAAAACAGATGCAGCATCAATAAAATATCAATTAATGCCAAAGGACACCAACAATTTTTATCCCTTCAGAAAGTCAACAAGAGTTGCTGGGTATATTATGTTTGCATTTCAAATATGCGGCTTGTCACAATAGTATTCGATCTCAAGACAAGTTGCTTTTCATCCCAGAAAAGATACTCTAATGTATAATGTTGAAATTCTATGCATTGGCAATGAGTTACTATCTGGCATAACATTAAATACGAACGCTCATTGGTTATCAAGGAAAATTACTAAAATTGGTGGATTAGTTAAAAGAGTAATTGTTGTTAGAGATGATTTGAATGAAATTAAGCTAGCTCTAATAGATTCCCTTAGCAGGAACCCTAATTGGATAATTGTTTGCGGTGGATTAGGCCCAACCTACGATGATAGGACTCTACTAGGAATTGGTAAAGCATTGAAAAAGACATTGATCTTGAACAGTACTGCACTGGACATGGTGAAAAAAAGCTATAGATACAGACATCGAAGAGTGAGGATAAATAAGGCTAGATTGAAAATGGCAATAATTCCAAAAGGCTCCACCCCAATTGAAAATCCTGTAGGCAATGCACCTGGGATACTACTTTGTGTTCACAAAACTCGAATTATATGTCTGCCCGGGGTTCCAAACGAAATGAAAGCGATAACCACTAAAAGCATATTACCTAAAATGAAACAAGAAATAGGCGATTTTACAATAAGGGAGACTAATTATCACGTTCAGGATATTAGCGAAGCTATGATATCATCCAGATTAACAAAAATAGTTGACTCGGCACCACATGACCGATTATATTTGAAAACCCATCCGCGTGGTTATGTTCATAATAGTCCTACGATAAGAATTCAACTAGTTTCAAAGGGGAATAATGAAGAGCAAGTTGAACACCTAAACGTTAAAATTTCAAAACAGATCACGGCCTTAATTCGAAAAAATAAGGGAAAAATATTAAAAATATCATGACTTTGGAATGTACATGTCAGGTAAAAGCGAATTAGTAGAATTAAAAAGAAATCCAACTCATAGCTATCTTAACGAATTATTCGAAATTTACTTAAATAGAAAATATTATAATTAGTATTATTGCATAATAACAGTGACCAACTATTGACAAATAGAAATGTTAGCATCAACCCAGAAAGAATACTTTCTCAAACATTAGATGAATTACGAATAACCGACAATAAGATAAAACAGAACACGTCGTCTTTGGTTAAAAATCTGGAGACTTCCAACAGTGATGAATTTTGGATAAATATAATGAAAGCAATAGTTGTATCATGTGATGAAAATAAATACGTTTTTTCAAATGCTGAACTTTGTGATTTTCTGACAATCGGAGCAAGAGGTTTGGATAACAAAAGATATGAATCCAGTATAAATTCAGGTAACCAATCAATGAATAAAGTAGTAAGTGATGCAATATTTAGTATATACAAAGACATAATGGAGAATTATGATAACGTTGATAATGAATTAAAAAATTATTATCCCAAAATCATTCTGAATATAATTTCAATTATTAGAAGGGGATCTGACATCAGTGGCGAAAAGGTAAATCTTTATGGGTTGGAAAGATATTATCTGAAAAATAAGACCGATGCTGTAAATGGAAAATTAGATATCTCTGAACCAATTGTCGCTGATGTGCAGAAAGCTGTTAATATTGAAACAAGAAAATCAATTGATGTTCAATCTGTTCAAGCTTTGGAGTCGCCTACTGCAAAGGAAAATATTTTGAGCAAGAAAGATCTTGTCAATAGTCTTAGTGTTATATCAGGAAGGAAAAAGAATGAACTAAATGAGCTGCTAACAAAGATTCCAGAACAAGATTATAAGAAAATAACTGACTTGTGCGTAAATTATAATAAATTACAAAAATATTCAAAATTGATCGGAACAGAGGAATTTAGTCGTCAAATTGAAAAAGAATTGGGAAGAAAACTTAATGATAGACAACTCCAACATGCTACAATTTCGATAAGAAAGGTCAAGACCTATGTGGAGAATGTTCTAGATGGAAAATTCATTCCACACGGTTCACATGGAATCAATCATGTCAAACATAATTTGGAGTATGGATATCAGTTAATGGGATTAATTGAATATAGAAGAAGGAGGTATACTCAGTCTCAATCTTACAACAAAAATTCGAAAGTTTAGACAAAACCTTACTATTGAGTTTGGTCTTTTGGAGATATTTTTTGCTTTCTGGCCATAAAAAATAGCAAGATTCCAAACATTATCAAAATTATGGCAAGACCTTGTGCGCCTCCTCTTGGGATCAGGATTATATAAAAAACCGCAAACAAGATGCAACTAATGCCTTGAAAAAAATACTTGAGAGCGTCATCAAGGTTAAATTTCTTACCAAGAATAGCTATTGCAAAAAATGCTACTATCGGGTAAATAGTTAGTAAAATATACTGATCTATATCGACTCCATTATGAGGCAAGAAGACTAACTAGAGCTAATATGATTGAAGCAAATATCTATGTTTCCTTGACGTGAAATCGCAAATCGTTTATTTCAACTGCTACTTTTCTATCAATCAAGGATCGTGCATTTTCAAAAGGTAAAATCGCCACGTCCTCTTTTATGAATGGGCCATATTTTGCCATATCAACTCCCATAAATTGATCGGTAGATTCCAAGAATCTTATTATGATCATTTTTGACCTTATGATTCTGGAAATGGAATCTAGATTATTCACATTTCCATCGATTAAAGATTGTATAATCAAATCCTTTCTTTGAGATACTTTTCTTTCTTCTTCGAAAATATATTTCTCTTCATCAGTTAACTTGGAATAATCATCAGTAGATAAAGATGGATAAGGCAAATTCGCGTTAGAATTTTCTAATAGCTTCCGAGTTCTTAATTCGATCAATGATTTTGTAGATAATACTAGCAATCTTATCAGTTCGTGGTGTACATCTAATTCTAGGTTTTCATATTTTTGGATGAAAAGTTCCTTTATCAGCTGTGCAATTTTCTTGTAAATATCCGGAGACATACCTTGTATCTTTGGAATTTGCGTTTCCTTTTTCAATAGTTCCATAATAAAATCCAAATCTATCTTTTTTTCAGAATTTCTACTGTTGTTATTGTCATCTATCTCCGCCAATAATTTCTACCTTTTGGTAATTTCTATTTAAATACCAGTTGAGTTATTAACATTTATACTTAAATTCTAAAATTTAGAATTTCTAATAGGTATATTAAACCAATTTGTGCTAACTCCACTAATGAGAGTCCTGAATACCATTTTGCTTGCCTCTGCTATTATCTTTGCGAACATGCTAACTGCAACTGTTTCTGCAAGTATATCTGACGATTATTGTTACGATCAGGACTTGGAGGATTCCCTTTGTTATGAAACCCAAAAGAAGTGCGAAAAAGAACGAAAAAATGACCTAGTAGCAGAAAGCAAATGTTACAAGGCTATAGAGTAGAAAATTTTTGCTGACAGAGTAGGGGACGATCAATTCTGTTTTGATACGAAAAAGAAATGTGAGAACCAACTGAAAAACCATCGTATAGACGAAAGCCCTTGTTATAATAAAAGCGAGCATTAATTCAAGCGCCTATCCCGTAAAAATTCTGATATTTATACTATGTTGGCTTAATTTCGATTGATGGATATAATTAACCAAAAGTTCGCGTACTTTTCGATCTTAACAATATCAATTTTGTTTGTATTTGCACAGGGAATTTCAAGTAATTACCTTATCTCATCTGCTGAGGGATCTGAACCTTTGAATAAAGCAGCCAAAGTAATCCCGATCCAAGATAACTCCGAAAATGACAAAGAAGAATCTGAAGATGCTAAAAGCACAGATAATTTACCCGGTAATGAAGCAGGTAGTGTTAGTAACGAAACTGGAGACCTTTCTACAGGACTGGCCGGTGATGGATCACTTTCAGGCAATCAAACAGGGGATACAAATCAAACGGAAAGTGATGTGACGATTGATGAAGCGCTTGGAGAAAATACTAATCAGACAATACAATCAGAAAATGAAGTCAATCAGAACGTAAGTCAAACGAGTAATCAGAATGTAAATGTAAATCAAACGAGTAATCAGAATGTAAATGTCGAGATCAAACAAAAATTGGAATTAAGTATTTCTGAGGAGGAGGGAGAGGCACCAATCTCTGTAGAAGAACAAACCAGAATAGAGTCACAAGATAAAATTATAATAACAGAACATAGAGGAATAACAGGCCCGGAATGCAGACCTGGTAACGCTCTTGAAGGTGCGTCAAATGCAGGAGATCTTAGGGTCCTGGCTCAATGTCAGGATGCAACTGGTACGGTAATGCATACTAAAAAGATGGATGACGGAGACTACAAGTTCTTCTTGGATGTAGATGAACAATTCAAGTTCCTAGTGAATGATAAGAACAACGAAAAAACCGAAGGATTTTTGGTTGTTGAAATAGTACCTCCACATCAAGAAGGTATGTATCTTCCCAAAGATGGTGACCGTGTACACGTATGGGGTGCTTGGGTAACTGACGAACCGAAGGGATGGCATGAAATACACCCTACATGGCAAGTTGTAAAACAATAACTTACTCATTTTTACAACTGTTCCCCTCTGTCAGGTTTTAACTTTTTTATAATTTATTGATGATATGGGCCTAATCTATCACCGCTAATCATGGGGCCCATCAGTTCACATTTATCCACTATCACAAAATTTAAAACTGATGGGAATGTGGTTGTGATGAACAAGATCCAACCAAATCCCATCAGGCGTGTTTAAGGCGCTACTACTGATTTGACCTATTATTTAAGAAATTTGATAAAAAGTAATAGAATATTTGTTTAATCTTAATATTCATTAAATTTGCCTATGTCTTTCTTATGTCTACCATTCCTATTATCAAATATCGCTTAATCGCAGTGAGGATCTAATTTTCCTTAACTGCATTCATTTGGTTCTTGTGTCCCGTATCCCTTGGTTTATTCCAATTCCATTTGCTTGGATAATGGTTATTGGTTATTGGGCCTGGCAAATTTTGGATTAAGATTTTCAAAATTTCTTTATCTGTGTAACCCCTATCTTTTCCGTTAATACTATTATCAGTTTTTTCTGATTTGATGAATTTCTTTAATTTCTTCCAGTTTAGTATAACATCGTTCATTTCACAAGCGTGTTTAATAGCGGAAAATATTACAACTTTATACTGTCTTGATATCTTTTTCTCGACTAGATAATTGATAATTATATTAGAAATTTCTTGTTGTGATAACCTTAAGAAAGAATCTAGATCCATTTGGCAGTGTTTTAGAAACTGAGTTAATGAATACTCATAAGCCTGTCTTGTTTGGTCTGAGTTGATAGAGTTTACAAAGTTAGAGTATGCTTCATCTAGCATTTGCATACCATTAACACGAGAAGCGTATCATAAAGAACTAATTATTTATTCAGTTTTATTAACAACTTAATACCAGTTTATTAAAATTTTAATTTAATAAATTTTCTAACAATGTAAAAAAGTCTCTAAACTAAGTTTCAAGCAAGTCCTACTTTCTAGTTTAAAACTTAATTATGAGAAAAATATAATCGGTTCTGATTGCCTTATAAAATTGTTAATGGAGAATTTGAGCCTCTAACGTATACCAGCGATGATGTTTTGCTTAAAATCAAGGAAGAAGGAATAAAATTTGTTGATTTACAATTTACTGGATTATTCGGAAGGTTTCACCATACTACCATGGCAGCTAATATGTTAAGGAAGGAAGACTTTAAGGACGGCTTGCCAAAACTTGATGGTTCCTCAATTAAAGGATTTACGGAGATTCATGAATCCGATTTAATCATTAGACCTGATCCTTCCACTTATGCCCTTATTCCATGGATAGAAAAGTATCCCACAGCAAGGTTGATATGCGACATTCAATCGGGCGGTGAAAGGAGAGAACCCTACCTGGCAGATCCACGTGGGATAGCCAAAAACGCAGAAAAGTACGTCAAGGAAAATGGTTATGATATCTCATACTGGGGGCCTGAGGTCGAATTCTTTGTCTTTGATAAATTACAAGTAAATACATTGACCTCATTTCATAGTCAAAGCTATGAAATAACTTCCCGTGAAGCACCCTGGTCAACAGAAAACGTTGGTTATACTCTCAGGTTGAGAGAGGGATATCTTCCAAGTCCACCTGGAGATACTCTTATGGACTATCGACATGAATGTGTCGATGTTCTCAGTTCGAATTTCGGAATAATTTGCGATGCCCATCATCATGAAGTTGCGACTGCTGGACAATGTGAAATAGACATTCGTTACGATAGTCTTGTTAATACTGCCGATTCTGTCCAAAGTTACAAGTACATTGTCAAGAATATTGCAAAAAAGCATAACATGATAGCAACAATGATGCCCAAACCAATTGCATTGGATAACGGTTCGGGGATGCATGTTAATGTTAGTCTCTGGAATAAAGGAAAAAATCTATTCTATGATCCAAATGACAAATATGCAGAGCTATCACAAACTGCAAGGTATTTCATTGGCGGTATACTAGATCACGCAAAGGCTCTTGCAGCAATTGTAGCGCCAACTACGAATTCTTATAGAAGGTTGATACCCGGATACGAAGCACCAGTTTATATTGCCTGGAGTACGGGTAACAGGTCGGCAATAATCAGAATCCCTGCACATTATAAGGGTGAAAAATTTGCATACCTCAAAAGAATAGAATTTAGAGCACCAGATCCTTCATGTAATCCGTATTTGGCTTTTTCTGCGATTGTTGCAGCTGGCCTTAGTGGAATTAAAAAGAGAATTGAAGCAAATGATCCCAAGATAGAAGATCATGTTGATGCAGATATATTCAAGATGACTGATGCTGATAGAGAAAAACATAAAATCAAACAGTTGCCGGCGAGTTTGAGAGAATCAATTGAGGAATTAAAATCCGACTCTGATTTCTTGAAACCAATATTTGGTAAACATGTTCTCGAACGGATAATTGACGATGCAGCAAAACAACACATGGAACTGGCTGTACGTCCTCACCCGCATGAATTTACCATGTATGCTGACGTATGATATAGCAGCATGAATTGAGTTTGATGTGTTAGTTTAGATGACCCAATCAGAAAGTCATTCTGAAACTATGATTTTTTTATTCCTGATATCTTGACTCAATTGCAGGAATTTATCTTGAATGTCTTTGGGTATCTTGTTTTCAAAACCATGGAACGGAGCTATGTATAGTATTCCATCTTCGGTGGTTGAATTCTTTGTCGATTCTATTCCAGGAGTATAAATCATTCCTGTAAAGTTGTTCATACGTATCATTTTGAATACATAGTCATAGGCCTTTATTGGATCCAAAACAAATGACGTCACTACAGTATCAGGTGCTAATTTATTCTGGTCTGACACAGCACCAAATGCATAGATTCCTTTCTCTTTAGCTGCATTGATAACACCTTGGCCAGCCGTATCAGCGACGTGCAATATAAAATCTGCACCTTGTTCAATCTGAGACAATGCTGCAGACTCTCCCTTAGTTTCATTGTCCCAATCATCCAGGTAAGTCACAAGTACCTTAGTAGTACAATTGACATCCAAAGCACCCTGTTTGTAACCTTCGTATATCCTCTTTAGGTTGGGATATTTTTCATCTCCTCCGATAAATCCAATAGTATGGTTTTTTGAAAGCATACCTGCAAGTGCTCCTAGAAGATAAGTGGCTTCCTGTTGTTTTGGGAAAATTGAAGCCACATTTTCAGATTTTACTAATCCAGTGAATACAATAAATTTTATGTCGGGATATTTCTTTGCGATCTGAATAACTGGATCTCCCCATTCATATCCTTGAGCTATGATAATATCGTAATTCCCATCTGCATAATCCTTGAGAGTAGTTTCTATATTTGATATTGATACGTTATCTAAGAAAGTAACTTCATAACCATATTTAGAAATTATTTCTTGTCCAGCGTTGTAAGCAAATGCTCCCCAACCTGCATCGCTAAAAAGACCATCAGTTAAATAAGCAACCCTTAGAGATTTATCATCTAAAGTTCTACGCGATTGATTCTGTTCCTGTGCGTACCCCTCTTGAAGAAAATAACAATGACATATAACTACAAGCCAACCAAGCAAAACAATTATCGAAATACAAAATAATCTTCTTTGGATCCGCAAATATCCTATTCTAATCATTTTATTCATCATTTTCCTCTCGACGTTCTACATTCTCCTTATCTAAAAGCGGTACTGTAAAGATGAAGGTAGCTCCTTCTAGCTGAGAACTACTTTCTGCCCATATTTTTCCGCCATGTGCTTCGATAATGCTTTTTGAAATAAACAAGCCCAGCCCAGTTCCCCTGTCGGATCTTGTTACAAACTTGGAAAATAACTTGGGGAATATTTCAGGGTGTATTCCAACTCCAGTATCTTTTACAGTAACTTGAACTTTGTTTGACATGATTGCAGTTGTAACAGTAATTGATCCTTTTTTGGTAAATTTCCCCGCATTGTCAAGAAGGTTCAGCAATACCTGATTTAGTCTTAACCTGTCTCCCGTAACAAAAATTGTTTTGCTTGGACTCTCATAATTTACCACAAGATCTTTGTATATAAATTGAATATTTCTCTTATATTCTTCAACAATATTTGATATTAGATCGTACAAATTTAGTCGTTCCTTCATCAATTTCAAAGTATTACTCTCTATTCTGGTAACATCAAGTATATCCTCAGCAAGCCTTCCTAATTTTTCTGTGTTTCTCTTTATGATATCTATATATTGATTTTTCTTAGCTATGCTCAAATCTGCAGATTGCAGGAGATAAATTGCATTGAGGATGGGCTGAATGGGGGTCCGAAGTTCATGAGCTGCAACATTAATGAATTGATTTTGGGCCTCATCCTTAATCTTGAGTGATTCATTTGCTTTCATCAATTTGTAATTGGATTCGTTCAGGTCGCGAGTTCGTTTTGCGACTTCATCCTCCAAAATGCTATACCATTTTCTTAATAAAAAGACCAGAAATATTATTGCAGCAGTAGTTCCAGTAAGTAAGGAGAACATCTTTATACCTTCTGTAAAAAGAACCGAATTTATTTTCAGATATATTCGATCGGTTGGTGTTACCACTTGAACGAAATATACGGGTTGTGTTCCAACTAATATCGGCGATTGCGTATTTAATCTCTCACCTTTTCCATAGTCATACATTGCATGTCCAGCATTCCCGGCCAGCAAATATTGTGTCAAATTATTCAGGACCTTATTATAATTGATAAATTGTTGTGTTACATTGCCAAAGAAATTTTTACCTACTAGATCACCACTTGCACCTACGGCCAAAAGATTTCCGTTTCTATCAAACACGACTAAAAATTGTGAATTTATATCGTTAACATTTCCGTAATTCTTGAAAAATTCAATGGTAGGTAAATTCGCTACAACCGTTCCAATATAATGACCATCCTCTACGCTTGTTATTGGATACGTTATCACTATTCTATACTTGCCATCGATTCCTGTAAATCCATTAGAGTATACTGGTTGAAGGCTATCCATTGTTTGCTTCATATAATCATTAGATGAAATATCTATGTTCACAAATGTCTTCATTCCCACTGAAGCTTTGTGAGTAGTTATAACGCCTTCATTATCTGTAATTAAAAGACTATCGACTTTTGTGACAGAATTGAGCTGGTTAAATTTTTCCTCAAGTAGGTTGCTAACATTATCTCCTGATAACATTTCATTCTGTATATACAATGAATCAGCCAAGTCTTGAAGCATAGAGGTAACCAATCGGAGATCTGAGCCAACATGTTGTGAAACTGATTTCGTGGAATTTATTTGCCTCTCCAGTTCCTGTTCGAATATGCTTTCTCTGATACTTTTTTCATTGACTCTCTGAAAATAAAAAAATAATCCATATGAAGCGACAGCTATTATGATAACAGATATGACACCAATATACATAAGTTTACTAGAAATTAGTGTCATTTGTTAACCAGTGATGATTTACAGTAATTCTGTATTTATCGTTATCAGTATGGAGGGGATGGGATTTGAACCCATGACCACCTGCGTGTAAGGCAGGTATCATAACCAGTCTAGACCACCCCTCCATCGGTTTTCATGCTTGTCAAAAAGTATAATATTCACGGGTTATTTGAATTAATCAAACGCTCAATCACATGTTTCCAATTTGAGTATTTTTAATTTTTTTTATTGGATTCAAACTTTTATTAAACTGAATAGCTAAATCACTAAGCATGTCATTTGGCGTTGATACGCTTGGAGGTTTAAGTGAGAAATTAAAACAATTGGTAGACGAGACACAAGAACATTATGAATCTTTTGTCGGTGATGCTCAACTTTACAAAAAAGGAAAAATTGGTGATAAAGAATTTTTCGGAAAAATAGGAAAATTCATGATATCTCTTTCTGCGCTAAATTTTCTATCTATTAGAGTAATACTCGAAATGAAATCCGCAGTGGATAAAGGTTCATCATTAAAAAGTCCAACTGGAGGAATTGCACAGCCTTCATCTGGCTCTGGATTTGGGGTCAATTCGTTTGTAGACAGCGGAGGTAGTATCGGTGGAAACCAATCATCAGACAATGCTCAATATCTCTTACCCGAACCTGATCAACTAAATGAACCAAAGTTCAGGCCAGTCGACATAACCATTAAACCTGAAGCTAACCAGGATTCAAAAAAGAATTGTGTTAAATGCAAGTCATCAATTCCTGTTACAGCAAAATTCTGTCCCAAGTGTGGAAATTCGCAATAATTAAAAACTCCATTTTGTTTTAATTTATTATGGAGATCTTTAATGGGAGAGCTGCTACTGAAGAGTACATGTCAACACATTCCCTGACTTTTTCGACTCCTGAAATGACATTAAAAAAATTTGCATTGTGGTTAGGAGATCAAGTTAATGATCCTGGAAAAAACAAGACTGTACCTCGCTTGCTGACGTATATCAAGGATGTCAATAATCAGTCAGGTAGTTCCGATTTCCTCCCGGATACTGATGAATCATTCAAGCCAAGCGGAGCAGTTACAGATATGTTTAAGGACACGACAGAGGTCACCCAGGTCAAATCTTCGCCCAACTGTCATAATTGCAATTATCCACTCAAAACAGCATCAAAATTCTGTCCCAAGTGTGGGTCAAGACAACACTGAACATAATTCTGTGTCTGAACACTAAAATTTCATATCAGGCTTGTAAAGTCTTTCCTCTCTTGATTTTATGTTTTGTAAATGCTTTAAATTAAAGAATAACTAAAGTTCACAGACCATTGCCTGGAAATGTAGGAATCGAATCTAGAGCTTTTGGCTTTCTTTTTATCAGTATCTCATTAGCAGTTCTAACAGGCACTATAATTAACGAATTCTTAGCAACTCATCATATTCCAATTTATTATCAACTACTTGCATGGATATTGGTATTTATTTTTGTATTGGGAATAACGTTTACAAAAATGAAGAACCTGTTTCGATCGATAAGAAACAGAATGAAAAATAGTATAGGATGGCCCCTTCATGCAAAAATAGTTAACGGTCTAAGTTGGGCAGGACCATTTTTGGCTATTCCTATATATCATCCTTTTGCGCACTATTTGATACTCTTAGGAATTGGAACTGGTAACATCTCCACGTATTTTTTGATTAAATATCATAATGATTACAAAAATAAGGAACAATTTATTGTTGGAATACTTGCGATAACAATGATCCCAGTTTTGTTTCTAGTTGATGTTTTGCTTGCGCCTGTTTTAGTTCATCAACATGTATTAACACTTTCCAGATTATTTGTTGCAGTATCATATGGTGTAGGAGGTATTTACGCATTAAATGAAAGATGAAAAGATTGCAATATGTATAATGAGTGGCGGACTGGATTCTCTCTGTGCTACAGCATATGTTAAGAATTACAAAAAATATACAATAAAGATAATTTCATTTTCTTACGGTCAAAGGGCTAAACGCGAAATAATTCAATCAAAAAAGCTTGCCAAGGCCTTGAATTCAGACGAATACCGTACGGTGGATATTAGTTTTATGAAGGAATTATACGGTAATTCAAACGTACTAACTAACAGCAAATTTTCAATCCCGTCCAAATTCGACCATAGTATTGTAGTGCCCATTAGAAATGCTGTTTTCATAACTATTGCAACGGCTTGGGCATTTAGCGTTAATGCAGATTTGATTGTACTTGGTGCTCACACCGGTGATTTTCATTACCCCGACTGCAGACCAAAATTTATTCAATCTATAACAAATGCATTGAACACAGGTGAGGAGGACAAAATCAAAAATGGAAGCAAACGAAAAATTTCCATATGGTCTCCGTCTCTGGAGGGCATTACTAAATATGATCTCTTAAAATTAGGTCACAAACTATTAGGCGATACAATATTTGAATCATGGAGTTGTTATACAAATGGTAAAAGAATGCATAAAGATCTAGTGCAATGTGGAGAATGCGAATCGTGTATAAATAGGAAGATGGCATTTAGTAAAGCAGGTATAGAGGATAAAACAATTTATGCAAAGAACTGAAAATAAGGCAAGAGCAAGAGTTAGTGAGATATTTACTAGCATCGAAGGAGAGGGGATATTCGTCGGAAAGAAAACATTGTTTATCCGATTCTCGGGTTGTCATTTAAAATGCAGATGGTGTGATACAAAGTATGCGTTACCTCTAGATAGTGGAACTGAGTACCAAATTGATGAAATTGAAGATCTCATTATTAGAGAACTTCAACCATTCACATACAAAGTGAATTTTACCGGAGGAGAACCATTACTGCAAACCGATGCCGTAATCAAATTAGCAGATTTCATAAAAAAACAGACTAACCTCAAAACATACATTGAATCATCATGCTTTGATTCTGAACTTTTCAGTAAAGTTTTACCACATATCGACATATGCAAGGTTGAATTCAAAACTGACGATTCTAAAGTTGTTGAAAATGAAGTGTATGATAGTTTGCTATTAAACGAGATTAAATGTTTGGAGTTAGCTGTCGAAAGTAACAAGACCACTTACATTAAAATAGTGGTGACCAATTCTACAAACCTTGAAAGTTTCAAGAATTTGGTTTACAATATTTCAAAGAAAATAAAACCTTCAGACATTTTGGGCTTTATTATTCAACCTAGTCACGGAGAAGACCAACCAACTGTTAATAAACTTATAGATACTTATGATATTGTCCAGCCCATGTTTCCCGAAGTGAGGATTATACCACAGCTACATAAAGAAATAGGTGCTAGATAAATAAAGGGAAAAAACATGAAAAAAACTTCACTTAACAAGAGAAAGATAGAAAAACTCGTTAGGGAGCTCATAGTACAATTGGGAGAAAACCCCGACCGTGAAGGTCTTCTGGGAACTCCACAAAGAATTGCGGATATGTATGAAGAGATTTTTGCCGGGTATTGCATGAATTCAGAGCTTGAAATTAGTTTTAGTGAAGAAACCGATTCCATTATTGCAAAAGACATTCAATTCTATAGTATGTGTGAGCATCATATGCTTCCTTTCTTTGGGAGAATACATATCGCCTACACTCCATCAGGAAGAGTCTTTGGAATATCAAAACTCGCACGGCTGGTAGAGAAATACTCTAAAAGATTGCAAATTCAGGAAAGACTCACAAAGGAAGTTGCAGACGAAATAATGAAAATGGGAGTTAAAGGTGTAACTGTTATTGCAGAAGGAGAGCATCTATGCATGAAGATGAGAGGCGTTAGAAACAATAGTACTATTATTACAATAGCAAATCGTGGTCTAGTAGATCAAAATGACGCCCGAGCACACTTATTAGCTATGGTATATGATTCTAAACCCAAAATACATTCGGCATAACAAAAAATACATACGGCATAACAAAAATCACAATAATCCTTATAAAAAAGGACTATTTCAATAGGTAGGGAAGAATGACAAACACCATATTCAGACTTCAATCGCACAAATTCAGCACTGACAACATCCAGACCACTTTAGTATGTTCAAAATGCGACGAGGTTTTCTCAAAAGAGTTCCCTCTAGACCTCGAAGGTCAGACAATTGAATTTAAATGTCCTGTTTGCAATTCTGCCGGTGAAGCCGATCTTCCTTATAAAAGCGCTGAAGAAAGAGAAGAGCTCGAAGAAGACTTTGATGAAGTCGAAGAAGAAGATGGTGGAGAAGAATTTGAGGAAGATTATTAATTTTTAGTACAAGACTATCGCATAGCTCAGCTTTTCATATTAGAATTTATTCGATAATTTCTAGGTCAATAATCTGAACACAAACTGTAACCATTTCTAAACCCACTCTACTGCCTGGTACCAATTCGTGACAATTGAGCTAAAAACGCAGTTAACTGAATATCTGGATGTGACCCATGAGTCAAACGATAGTCATATTCAGCTATTAGAGAAGCAAAGTCTTCGGGGTGGGATAACTTTAAGGAGTATACGGCTTCATATGCATATTTTAGAAAATCGAATTCAGACATTCCATAGAGTGCAGTTAATTCAAGTAATTTGACCCTGGCTTCATTAAATTTACCTGACATTGCCAGCTTGACTATTTCACTTACCTTTGATTTTCCAGTAATTCCCAAGGATGCCTGGACGTTTGAAATACTAACCGATCCCATTACAGCGGCAGTTTGAAGAATGTTTATTGAATGACGCAGATCACCATTTGTAGATTCAAAAATTTGCGAAATGGCTTTATCATCATATTTTATTCCCTCTTTTTTACATAATGATTTTAGATGATTTTCTATGATTTCTTTTTCAATTCTCTTAAATCTGAATATTGCACAACGACTTTGAATAGGCTCAATAATCTGCGATAAATAATTACATATTATAACAAAACGAGTTGTTTCAGAACTATCTTCAATTATCCTTCGCAAAGCTGTCTGGGCTTCGGACGTCATTTCATCGGCTTCATCTAAAATTATTATTCTAAATTTTCTTTCCTCCCTATCACTTGTTCTTATTTTGAAAACGGAAGCAAATTCCTTAACCCGTTCTCGAACCATCTTTATTCCTCTTTCATCTGAGGCATTGAGCTCAAGTGTGTCTCTCTTCCAATCTTCCCCAAGTAATTGTCTTGACATACACAGTGCAGTAGTAGTTTTGCCAACTCCAGCAGGACCTGTAAATAATAAATGCGGCATTCCAGCAGGTTCTTTCATTAAGTTCTTTAAACTCTCTACGATATCCTTTTGATTGACAACATCATCTAATTTAATAGGCCTATATTTTTCTACCCACATTAAATCTGACAAGTTTTTTGCCTCTGTTTGTGGCATACAAGATGTTCGAATTGTCAGATATTTAATCGGTCGTGTAAAGTTTAACTAAGTAGATTTCTAAGACTATATCCCTAATATGTCGTCATCCATCATTCTCACTCAAAGCGTATTTGAAAGCTTAAAAAACAGATACTTACTTGAATATCTTCTTGAAGAGGTTAGAGTTACATTCAAGTCTGATGTAAAAATATCTCTCAATGATATACACATCAATGCCAAGGAAGGTGATATCTTACCATTGCCAAGATGGCTCACAAAAATTTTGTTGAATAAGAATCTAATTGAAAATCAAGATTATGAAATATCAAGTTATGTATCAAAGGCATTGAATAGAGAACGTATAGCAAAACCACATGATATTTCAGGTATAGAAGCGGACTTTTACATTCGTGTAAATGACTTTCTTGAAAGTCTTAGTGAAAAGGAAAGGGAAACACTAATGGTATCACTTAATTCATTCGTGATGTCCAGGCTTGGAAAAATTGTGAAACTAGCAGCTGCTTCATCACTTTCCGCAGAAACAGAATCAAAATTATCTGCAGAGGAAAGACAGCTTTATAATTTTGTCCATACTTCTTCATTGGCCTTTAAAGAATCGGTGTTGCACAAGTAAATGACTGAGCAAAAGCAACAAACTACTTCGGCAATATCAGACGAATTAGAATCATTTTTACGTGCCTATAAGGACAGGGATGGAAACTACAAGTATTTTGATAGAATTAACAACATGATGGCATCAAATACCACCTTTATTGTAGTTGATTATATCGACCTAGATAGAAATAAGCCAGAACTAACAAAATTAATTACTGATACACCCGATGATATGTTTGACGCTTTTAACAAAGCTGTATACTCAATCTTAAGAGAAATTCATTATGACTATGCTGAGGAAATTAAGGACAAGATAAAAGTAAGAATTGGAAATTATTCGGTTCAAAAAGGGCTAAGAGAAATAAATGCAGATGTGATAAACAAGTTGATAAGCGTTCCTGGCATGGTAGTCAGGACTTCTGAAATTAAACCACTTGCCAAAAAGATTGCATATGCATGTCTGAATTGTAATACTCTTAATGAAGCCCAGCTTAAAGGTCTAACCCTAAAGAAACCTATGAGATGTACTCAGTGTTCTGAAAAGGAACTTGAAATGGATCCAGAGAATAGTTACTTTACCGATTTCCAGCTAGTTAGGATTCAAGAACTACCGGAAGATTTACCCGCAGGTCAACTTCCGCATTATGTAGAAGTTACTGTTATGGATGATCTTGTTGACAGGTGCAGACCAGGAGATAGGGTTTTGTTGACAGGGATAGTCAGGATTGAGCAAGAGCAGTCATTACAAGTAAGGACAAGTCTATTCAGACTGCGCATGGAAGGTAACAATATAGAATTTCTTGGAGGAATTTTGGGAAATAAAGATGAGAGAACTGTTGACAGTAAAGATGAGAGAACTGTTGATAGAATAGTAATAAGCAGAGAAGATGAAAAACGGATCTTAGCTCTTGCAAGTATGCCAGATAATTATGACAAACTAATTGCATCATTTGCACCTCATATTTATGGACATGAAGTAATTAAAGAATCTATTCTTTTACTAATTGTAGGATCGGTAACAAAGAAATTAGCTGATGGCTCAAATCGTAGAGGAGATATCAATATCTTTCTCGTTGGAGATCCAGGTACTGCCAAATCTGAAATGCTCAAATTTGCTGCAAAAATAGCACCAAGAGGTCTGTATACCTCAGGAAGAGGTACTACTGCTGCAGGTTTAACAGCCGCAGTAATTCGCGATAAATCCGGAATTATGATGCTCGAGGCGGGGGCTGTAGTTTTGGGCGATCAAGGCCTCGTTTGTATAGACGAGTTTGATAAGATAAAGTCCGAAGACAGATCTGCGCTCCATGAAGTTATGGAGCAACAGACCTGTTCGGTAGCAAAAGGAGGAATAGTGGCAACACTGAATGCTCGAACGTCAATCCTATCTGCAGCTAATCCTAAATATGGTAAATACGATCCTTTTAGAAACATTACAGAGAACGTAGAGCCACTTCCTATACCGTTACTGACAAGGTTTGATATCATTCATGTAATCAGAGATAGCGCTGATACTGAAAGAGATAATCGAATTGCAAGCCACATACTTGAAATACATAGAGACATAGAACATGCAGCCCAGTCCGCTATAGAGATAGATCTATTTCGTAAATATCTAGCCTATGCCAAACAAATTGAACCAAAACTCACACCTGAAGCAATTGATATCTTGAGAAAATATTATTTGCAAATGAGAAACGTTGATTCGGAAGGAATGATAACAGCAACCCCTCGTCAGCTGGAAGGTCTCGTACGCCTTGCCACTGCAAGAGCTAGATTGTTATTGAAAGATAACGTAGATACGGAAGACGCTGAGAGAGCGATATACCTCGTTTCACAAATGTTAGAAACTGTAGGTATAGATGTCAACACTGGAAAAGTTGATCTCGGTGTTCTTCATGGAAAACCTCTTAGCGAAACTTCAAAATTAAAGACATTCACGGATGTCTTCAACGGTTTATCTGGAGAGGACAAGAACGACGTTGAAGAAAAGAATTTCATTGATGAACTCGTGAAAACAGGAAAGTTTACAGAAGATGAAGCCAAAGATTTCATAAGGAAAGCGATGCAAAATGGACAGATTTACGAGAGAAGAGCAGGATTTTATGCAAAGGCATAAGAAGTAAAGTATCATCTCATCAAAGCTTTTCTATAAGGATTCCTCTTTGCCATTAATTACAACGTACACGTTAAAAACCTCAATATTATTAATATATTAATTAGAAAGAATTAATTCAATTGAGCGAATGAATGAATATTTACAGGAGCTTTTACGATTATTAAATTACGGTTCATTATATCCCCCACAAGAACTTGCGTTATCAAAGGGTGTAATGAATGGTAACAATATACTTGTTACAACTCCTACATCAAGCGGAAAAACACTGATTGGACTAATGGGAATGATAAACATCCTTAGTCAGAGAAAAAAAGTAGTTTATCTTACTCCACTAAAAGCATTAGCCGCAGAAAAATTTAATGAGTTTAAGATAATTAAAAATTTGAGTTGTTTTAAGAATAGGAAAATAAATATTGCAATCTCCACAGGTGATTACGACTCTTCTGGAACCGAATTGATTGACAAAGATATTATTATACTAACAAATGAAAAAATGGATTCAATCTTGAGACATGATTCAAACTGGGTTTTTGATGTCGGTCTTTTCATTATTGACGAAATACATCTACTTACAGAACGTGAAAGAGGCCCAACTTTAGAAATAATATTGACAAAGATCAAACTAATGACACAAAGGCCTCAAATAATTGGAATAAGCGCGACTATATCAAATTCAGATGAAATTGCTGACTGGTTAAAATGTGAACCAATACAAAGTAAGTGGCGTCCTACTGAATTGATAGAAGGTGTGTATAATTATGGTAAAGTTACCATGAGCAATGGTACAACTTTTGAAATTGATAATATTGGAGTTGCTGATAATTCAACCGGTGGAATATTAAGTCTTGCAATGGATTCGATTACTAATGATGGAGGACAATCACTTGTGTTTGCAGAGACACGTAAACGTACTGTTTCACTTGCAAAAAAAACTTCAGATATACTGCCAAAATTTCTGGACAAAGCTTCAAAACTTTCAGCACAAAAGATTGGAGTAGAAATTTTAAAACAGGGGGATGATACAGAACTTAATAGAACACTTTCAAGTATTGTTACAAAAGGTGTGGGATTTCACCATGCAGGCCTAGGAGTAAAAAGCAGGCAAATTGTAGAAGATGCTTTTAGAAATGGCACAATAAAGATTCTATTTGCCACACCAACTCTCGCTGCAGGAGTAAATCTACCTGCTAGACGTGTTGTAATCACCAGTATTTTTAGATACAATTATGAATATGGCGGTAATGTTCCATTGAGTGTATTACAGTACAAACAATTATGCGGACGGGCCGGAAGACCTGCTTATGATAAATATGGAGAAGCAATTATTATCGCAGATTCGAGAACCAACCCAGAAGATCTCTTCAATCATTTTGTGTTAGGAGAGCCGGAACCAATCGTTTCTCAGTTAATGAATGAAACGGCACTAAGAGTACATGTTCTAGGAGTGATAGCTTCAAGACCTAAAATATTAAAGTCTGAATTACTTTACTTTTTTGAGGAAACATTCCTCTCAAAGAATCACAGAAATGAAAGTATCAGCTTTGAAATTGACTCGCTGCTGTACTATCTACACGACGAAGGGTTGATTATCATGAGGAATGAGTTACTTATGGCTACTAGATTTGGTAAACGCATTTCCTTGTTGTATATCGATCCAAAAACCGGTATTCATTTCAAGAAAAATTTAGATTTCTATAATAGTAACAAATATGATGATGGTATAAATTTTTTACATTGGATTTGTGATTCTTATGATTTTTATCCAAAGTTAACATTGAGGCAAAATGAAATAGAATACTTTGAAAGAATGTTTGAGAAACATGAACTGGGTTCCCACGGGCTCTCAAATTATGACTATTCATTAAAAAATTTGATAATTCTTCTAGAATGGATCGATGAATCAAGCGAAGCAAATCTGAATGAAAAATTTGGAGTTGAACCTGGGGATCTATATAGAATGGTTGAAACTACGTACTGGTTGTCATACTGTCTTTATGAAATTGCAAAATTGATAGGAAGAAAAGATCTTTTGTCTGAAATAGCTAAATTACGATTGAGAATTAAACATGGCATAAAATCAGAATTGATTTCTCTTATCCAACTTGAGGGAATTGGAAGAATTAGGGCAAGGGCTCTATATAAGGCAGGAATCACTAATGTTAATGAAATTGACAAGATTTCTGAATCAAAACTGGGGTCCGTACCAAAAATAGGGGTTAAACTTGCAAAAAAACTAAAGAATCAAATCAAGAATTAAAAATGAGTGCAAAAAGATATTTCAAATATAGTTACAACAGGTGATTGAAAATTGGTTTATCCATCAGATACTATCATAAATGCAGTTATTGTCTCTGCTATCTCATTCTTGATTATTTTCTTAATCACACCTCCTTTTATTAAATACCTTAACAAGAAAGGGAAAACGGTAGTAGACTATCATAAGCCTGGAAAACCTCTCATTCCAAGACCCGCTGGTCCTGTCCTATTAATAGGAATAGTACTAGCGGAAATATTATTATATTTGTTAATACTGGACGTAAAAATCATCTCTCTACTATTGACTACTACTATTGCATTTTTCATTGGGTATATTGATGACTTGAAAACTATGCCAGGTTGGTTTAAACCTGTCGCTTTGATATTGGCGGCAATACCTATAGTAGTATTAGGAAGCCACGGAAATTATCTTGGATTAATATTTGATAGTGCATTCATACCTCTGCTATATATCCCACTTATTCTTTCTATAATACCTATAGTTGGTAATACTGTAAACTCGATTGATGTATTCAATGGCGTAGCAAGTGGCTTTATGGTAATAATAATGATACCATTATTAGTAAGTGTTTTATTATTTGGTAATACTAATGTTTTTCTAATGGGTCTCCCATTACTCTTTGGCTGTATTGCGATATACCATTATCATAAATTTCCAAGCAAAATATTTCTCGGTGATTCAGGCACACTATTATTAGGATCAATGTATGCCGCCATATCAATAGCAGGAAATTCAGAGATTATTGCTGTTATAGCACTATTACCGGCAGTAATGAATTCATTCCTATTTCTCTCTAGTGTGAAGAAAATAGTGGAACACAGGCAGGTCAAGACCAGACCAGTAACAATAAGTGATGATTATAGATTGATGGCATCCAAAGAAAGTAGGGCACCAGCAACATTAGTAAGACTTATCCTTGCTAAAGGCCCATTATCTGAAAAGGAAATAATAAATAAAATCCTTATACTAGGAACGTTTTCATCGATACTGTCATTTATTTCAATTGTTATTCAATATTCAATTATGAAAGGGATAATATCATTATGAGATTGTTTGGATTGTTCGCTCTTATTTTTATCATGTGGAGTATGATAATGATAGTTTCATACTTTTTGATATTTATAATTGGTCCATTACATATTAATGTGTTCAATAATTCTACTGATGGACTGATCTCCTCCATAGTCAAGGCATCACTAGCTATCGGATTGGTAGTCGTGTTAATTTTGTTACTGGGCATTCTTAAAACGAAATATTTACGAAAGACATTGCTAAAGAGTTAAATCTAAAGTGTAAAATCTATATCCGTGAGACTTTTATCAAATCCTTCAATTTTACTTCCATTCCATATCTCTTTTCTTCATGTTTCATGTGATTGTAAATCTTAAGTACCTCAGCAGCATTCTTGAAAAGATTGAATTTACCATTGATTTTCATCTGAATGAACTTGAAAACAAGAGCATAAATCTGAAACTTCTTCAAAACTTCCCTTCTATACGCATTGAAATCATTAATGTGTTTGATAAATAATTGTGCGCACCATGTTGATGGAATGATTCCTTCACCAAGCAATGGATATACAGTGCCAATTGATTCACCGACCCCAACAGTTTTCCGACCATCAGTAAAAGGTTCGGAATTTTTGGGAGGGCTTATTCTGACTGGACGACCAACTTTTTTTATTACTTCACATTTGTGTTTTTTCAAAAATTCATCAACAAATACATTGTTATTTTTTCGCTCATAATCTCCAGCTCCGATATGTGCATAACCATTTTCTAATGGAAAGTACCAAAAATAGCCCTTCATCGAGGGAAAAGCTTTCAAGTAAAAATCATCAAAAGGAGTTTTATCCTGATATTTCACTTTATACTGAATACAGGGTATCCACATTTCGTTTTGCGGGCGTGGTAAATAATTTCGGTGAAAGCCTGTAGCATCAATAATAAGATCAAATTCTGATTCAAGATTCTCTTTTTTTGGAATAACACCAAATTGGATGTTAGTACCTCTTGTCATGTCCTTGATTAATTTTATTTTGTCATAAGTTACCATCCCTTTTAGTCCAACATTGATACTGTTATCCTCTTTACCACTCTGGCCCATATCCACCTTCATGTTTTTTCCCTCATGTAAAATATAGTCATTAAACTCCAGTCCACATTCCTTGATCAAATCTTTCATTATATTTTCACAAGTTGCCCAGGCACAAACCGCATCATGTTCTTCAAGAGGCATTCTTTCAAATCCCTTAACGTAATTGTCATGATCATTACTCAAGCCGTTCATAAGATAAGCTCCTGCGACTCCCATTCCAACGACTGCTATCTTCATTTGGTAACGACATTTAACATATCGGTAAATAAAAATGTGATGTTTTTCCTAGCCCAGGTTATTTTAGAAATTTTTCATTTGACAAGTTATATTAGTTATTAAAATTAGAATGCATGTAAGAAAAGAAGTTGACCAAGAATATTCCGAAATATGTTAGAGTCGGGATGCTCCTGCTTGTTATGGGAGCCATAATAGTAGGGATTGGAACATATTTGAGCAAAGGTTCTTTGTCATTATATGGATTAATAATGGCGATATGCGGATTTGTCATTTATTTTGCAGCTTCAATTGCGTCAAGAAGGAAAAATATGCAAAACTGAGGAAACCCACCATTCTGATATATTCATCCAATCCATCTGTCCCTTCATTCTAAACGAGGTGTTTTTTTAAGATAATACGGCTTTTGATTAAACTTATAAATTGTACCCAGCTATCGTATGCTGAAGATAATTGGAAGGTAGCACCATAGGAAAAGAAGAGAATTTTGATGATCTAGACAAAGTGCTTGCTGAAAAACCAGATATCATAACAGAAACTACCTCCGAAACGACTGATATAGTGCAAGAAAGCAGTTCGGAAATTGATGCTTCCGAATTAGAGACAGTCAATGGTAAATCATCTGATAGTAATAGTGAACCTGAAAGTTCTCAAATAGAAACTGAAAGCCAGGAATCAGATTCAAAATTCTTTGCGATAAGAACAACTGGTGGTCAAGAACATATTGTAGTAAATTTGGCTCAAAATAGGATAAATTCAAAGAAGATTGATGTACGTTCTATCTTATTACTTGATAGTTTTAAGGGATACATAATAATCGAGGCTCCTAACTCTAACATCGCTTATGATGCTCTTATTGGGGTCAGACATGTCAAGGGGCAGATACGTGGAGAATTACCTTATAAAGACATTGAAAGTTATTTAGTAAAAAGACCTGTGGTATCAGAATTAAATATAGATGATACAGTCGAGGTTATCGCTGGACCATTCAAATCCATGAAGGCCAAGATAACAAGGGTTGATTATGAAAAGCAAGAGGCAACCGTGTTATTGCTAGATTCTCCTTATCAGATACCCGTTACGGTTGATGCAAATTATTTGAAAAAATCCACATAGGATGGCTACAATAACTATTAAATTAAAGAACATAAATCTAAAAATGGTCTGATATGGAACAAAAAAAATCTATTTCTGCTCTTGTTAGTGGCGGAGAAGCTAGTGCTGGACCTCCACTTGGACCTGCATTAGGACCTATGGGTATAAACGTTTTGCAAGTTGTTAATACGATTAATGAGAAAACCAAAGAATTTCAAGGAATGAAAGTTCCTGTAAAAGTAGAGATTGATCCAGATACAAAAAAATTTAACGTTGAAGTCGGCGTACCTCCAACTACTGCTTTAATAGCAAAAGAAGCAAATGTTTCCAAGGGATCTGGTACAGCAGGAAAGGACTATGTTGGAAATATTTCCATGGAAGGAATAGTAAAAATAGCTAAGATGAAAATTGATGTTTCGTACGCAACAACCATAAAATCAAGTGTAAAGGAAATTATTGGTTCTTGTGTAAGCAGCGGAATTACAGTGGAAAACAAGCCTGCCAAAGAAATCTATTCTGACTTGATGGAAGGAAAATTCGATCAATTGTTTACGTAGATTTTTTGTTTTAAATTATTTTTTATAAGTCGCAAATTTAAAATAAGCGAAAAATGGATTTTACATTAAGTTTTAGGAGATATGATATAATTAATGTCAATTCAACAAGGTTCAGCAGGTGGTATGCCTGTTTTGATATTGAAAGAAGGAGCAAGTCAGACTAAAGGCCGTGATGCACAGAAAAATAATATCGCAGCTGCAAAATTGATTGCAGAAGTTGTAAGGAGCTCCCTAGGTCCACGAGGAATGGATAAGATGTTAGTAGATGGGCTAGGAGATGTAACAATTACCAATGATGGTGCAACAATATTGAAGGAAATAGACGTTCAGCATCCGGCGGCAAAGATGATGGTGGAAATAAGCAAAGCTACTGACAATGAGGTAGGTGACGGGACTTCCTCTGTGGTAGTTTTGGCAGGCGCATTGATAGAGAAAGCTGAAGAGTTAATCAATAAAGATGTTCATCCGACTATTATTGTTGATGGATATAGAAAGAGCGCGTTAAAGAGCATTGAAATCTTTAATCAGATAGCACAAAAAATAGACGGTAGCAACAAAGCTGAATTAATAAAGATAGCAAGAACATCAATGCAGACCAAACTTGTATCCAAAGAATCTGATGAGTTATCTCAAGTGGTTGTTAATGCAGCTTTACAGGTTTCTGAACCAAGAGAATCTGGTTTTAGTGTAGATATTGATGACGTCAAGGTTGAAAAGAAAGCCGGCGGCTCTTTACGAGATACCAAACTAATCAAGGGAATTGTACTTGATAAGGAAGTTGTTCATGGCGGAATGCCAAAAAGGGTTGAGAAGGCAAAAATTGCTCTAGTCAACTCTGCTCTAGAAATAGAGAAAACTGAATTTGATGCCAAAATCAACATCAGTTCACCAGATCAAATGAAGATGTTCCTAGAAGAAGAGAATAGAATGCTAAAAAGTATGGTAGACAAGATTATTTCTTCAGGTGCCAATGTAGCTATTTGTCAAAAAGGCATTGATGACGTTGCGCAGCATTATTTGGCCAAATCCAATGTCTTGTCTGTTCGAAGAGTCAAAGAAAGTGATATGACCAAATTGGCCAGAGCAACAGGTGCCCGAATTGTTAATAATCTTGAAGACTTGGGTACCAAGGATCTAGGTTTAGCAGATCTCGTAGAAGAGAGAAAGGTTGAAACTGACAAATGGGTTTTCATTGAAGGATGCAAGCATCCAAAGGCTGTTACCATTCTCATTAGAGGAGGTTCACAGAGGGTCGTTGATGAGGCCGATCGCTCATTGCATGATGCCCTAATGGTAACGAAGGATGTCATTGAGAGACCATTCATAGTTGCAGGTGGTGGATCACCAGAATCTTACGTTGCAGGAAAACTAAGGGAGTGGTCTTCAACATTATCTGGAAGAGAACAATTGGCAGCAGACAAGTTTGCAGAATCACTCGAAGTTATTCCACTTGCTTTGGCAGAAAATGCTGGAATGGATCCAATAGATACGCTTACAGAACTTCGCTCCAAACAAGCAAAAGGATCAAAATGGAGCGGCATTGATGCAAGAAGCGCAAAGATTGTAGACATGTCCAAGCTAGATATTGTAGAACCACTCAGTGTTAAGGAGCAAATCATAAAATCAGCTACAGAAGTTGCATCTATGATTCTCAGAATAGATGATGTAATAGCTTCAAGCAAATCTGGCGGCGGTGCTCCTGGCGGCATGCCACCTGGCATGGGAGAAATGTAAATCGAAAATACATAATCTCATTCATTTTTTACATTTTTTAACTCTATTTCAATAACATCTTTGACCCACTTTCCTGTATACTTTATTTCTTGCAGTCTAGTAAGATAGTCGTACCAGGTTATTTCGCCATAACTATTCTTCCAAACTTGATAATGATCCCTTAGGGATTGTAATGCTTCAAAATGATATTCACAAAATTTTTCGTGAATTGCCTTTCTTACACATAACATGCATCTTGTTTGAAACTTTGCAATCATTAGAATTTCTCAGATAATACCCACTTCATGGTTATTACATCATAGGTATATGACATAACTTGTCTGTTTGTCTCAAGGTTCTTGATCTTAATGTTGACAGAGTCCACCATATGTGCTATTTTTTCAAGTGCATATTCAAATTGAGCTCCTATATCTCCAGTTAGTGAAAAGACCAGCTTTGAATTACTGTCTGTTGATCCCGAAAATGATAAGCTTAGCTTGAAATCTTTTTTGCCCCTCCTACGCTTCATTTCCTTAAAAATAAATTTTATCCTCTGCCAATTCTCAAAACCAAACGATTGGAAAAAATTATCATCGTAAGGAACGGGAAACTCGATATTTAGGAAGCTTAAATATTCACAATCATCCAATTTTTTTTCATTGACCTCAGAAAATCTAGCCAGACTGCTATAGAGCGCCTCTATTTCATAGGGCGATACTCCATAATATTCCAGCTTTGTCAGGCTATTCAATTGAGCAATAATGATAGTCAAAGGGCATTAATCTTTTGATTTTATGCAATTAAAGGAATTGAATGGACATGTGATTTTCGGTAGATTTTTAAGTGTTCGTTAATAAAATTTCGTGGACGCTTTGGACACGATTAAGATTCTTGAAAGAGATAATAATCATATAGTTATTGAATTTAGTGACATTCCAAGACAATATGTCAATGCATTAAGGAGGTTATCTATCAGCCAAGTTCCTACTTTTGCAATTGATGATGTAGTAATACTTGAAAATTCGTCTGTAATGCATGATGAGGCTATCGCCCATAGACTGGGGCTTATTCCATTACGGACAGATCTTGAAAGGTTTGTAATGCCTCATATTTGTGATTGTAAAAGCACGCTTGGTTGTTCCAAATGTAGAGTACTGTTGGTATTAGATGCCGAATCTCAAGATAAGACAAAAGTAATTACCTCTGCAGATTTGATATCTGAGGACGACGTTGTTAAGCCTGTAAATAACGAAATACCAATAGTATCATTAGCTCCAGGTCAAAAATTAAAGTTTGAGGCATATGCAAGGTTAGGGACCGGGAAATCCCACGCAAAGTGGCAGCCAACCTCAGTAGCTGTTGTAAAAGATAGCAAGAAGGAAGAAGATTCCATACTTGTAATAGAATCCAATGGGTCACTGACACCAGAAGAGATAGTAATAGAGGCAACGAAAATACTCGGATCAAAAATCAAAGATTTTGATAGTGCTATTCAATCTCTGTCATTGCCAAAGAATATTTAGGTATAGATTTATTTGGGGTTTAAGGATAGCGAGAATATTTCATGTTTCCTGATACATTGAGCAATACGATTTGGACTCTAAGAAATGCATTAAAGAAGAATAAGGTTCCAATATGGAAAGCTGTAATAAAGGAGCTTTCAAGGTCAAGATCCAACAGAAGTCAAGTTAACATTGGTCAATTAGCTAATGTTACTAAGGATAAAGAAGTTGTAATAGTACCCGGAAAGATATTGGGTTCTGGTGAAATAAGTCACCAGCTTACGATTTGGTGTTTTGGTATTTCAGAGGCTGCTACAAGAAAAGTACTTGATGCGGGTGGAAAAATACTCGCTCTTGATAGCTTGATAAAGAAGTATCCAGACGGTAAGGGGGTTAGAATAATTGGTTAAACAAATTACTGAGCAAGAACAAAAACCTAATCAGACTGTGACGGTCGATGCGAAGGATTGCATCGCAGGGAGAATGTGCTCTCATATTTCAAAACTTTTACTCAAGGGACATCAAGTCAGAGTAGTAAATGCAGAAAAAAGCATGATTTCAGGAAATAGATACAAAACTATTGAAATATATAAAGAATATCTAGAAATTGCATCTAATACAAATCCCATACACGGTCCATTTCATCCAAGAAAACCTGACAAAATCATTACAAAGATGGTTAGAGGTATGTTACCAAAAAGGAAATCTAGTGGGTTAACAGCTTTAAAGAGGTTGAGAGTTTATATCTCAATACCACCTGAACTCAAGAATACAAAACTTGAAACATTTGAAGATTCCAAAATTAGGAAACCGTCGTCATACTTTATTACTCTTGGCGAATTATCAAAACAGATAGGTTGGAACGGATTGGATAATTATGAATAAAATAGATCTTTATCCTGGTCAGAGAAAGTCAAGCAGAGCTGTTGCCACGATTTCAAAAGGAACCGGAAAAGTTAGAATCAACAATATACCAGCCGAGTTAATAAATTCCGAAGTAGCGAGAGAATTGGTGCTTATTCCCCTAAGATTGATTGGCGAATATAGAGATAAAATAGATATTAGTGTGAAGGTTCACGGGGGCGGTTTCATGGGACAATCATTTGCAAGTACTGTCGCTATTTGTCGAGCACTGACCGGTGCCGGTAAGGGTGGTAGAGATCCTAAAGAGCATCCATTCGCAAGAAGCATTCGTACGGAAATCCGTAAAAGAATAACAGAATTTGATAGGCATTTGCTATCAGGCGACCCAAGACAGACAGAATCAAAGAAATTTGGTGGATCTGGAGCCAGGCGTAGAAAACAAAAATCGTACCGTTAGCCATCCTGCTTTTTCATTTCATTGGTAATTAGTGAAAGCAAAACCAGAAATGTAAATCTATCCAGACTGATCTATTTTTTCAAGTATTATCTTTTCACGACATCTTTACGATCTGGAGAAATATAAAAATCAGTTAACTTCTTCTCATAACATATGCCACAGAGATATCCTGAAATGTTCCACTCTTCCATAGATTTGTACCTAAAAGTTACCGTGTTACCACACAAGGCACATTTAAAATCATTTTTATCCATCAACATGAGTCCAATCTAGAGTAAATTAAAAGTTGTGAAATAGTAAACGTGAAGAGCTGTCTGGCTAACAAAAACACGCAAAAAAATATTCAACATGACAAGCAATATTTTAAATTAGGAACTTAAAGTCACCATAAATATCACAATGGACGCTAAAGAATCATATTATAAGGTATTTGATCTTGTTGAAAAACATCACAAGTGGTTCAAGTCTTCTATACCATTAATCGCAAGCGAAAATATTCCCAGTCCTGCGGTAAGAGAAGCGATAGTTTCAGACTTTGGAAATAGATATGCGGAAGGCTGGCCTGGCGAAAGGGTTTACGCAGGGTGTATCTACATTGATCAAGTAGAACTAATCTGCAATGAATTGGCAAAAAGGGTGTTCAAGTCAGAATTTGCTGATTGTAGGGCTACTTCAGGTGTTGTCGCAAACCTTGCAATATATTCTGCTTTTTCTAATCCAGGAGACCATATGATAGCGGCGTCTATCCCCAGTGGAGGACATATTTCTCATGGTAAAAAAGAACATTCTGGAACTGCCGGTCTCGTTCACGGTCTCAATATAGAACATTATCCATTCTCAAAAGAAGATATGACAATCGATGTAGACGCTACCAAGAAAAAGGTCGCTGAAATGATTGCAAATGGTAGGAAACCTGCTATCGCAATGTTTGGAGGAAGTTTGTTTCTTTTTCCTCATCCAGTAAGAGAGCTGGCATCTTTTATGCATGATAATAATATTTACGTCAACTATGATGGAGCTCATGTGGCAGGATTGATAGCTGGAGGAGAATTCCAAGACCCAATTGGAGAAGGTTCGGATTCCATGACAATGAGCTCCCATAAGACTCTATGGGGTCCACAAGGAGGAATTATTGTCTCACTAGAAAAATATGCAGATAACATCAAAAAGGCCATCTTTCCAGGTAATACAAGTAGTCATCACCTCCACCATGTGGCAGGCAAAGCAATAGCTTTAGCAGAGTCAATAGAGTTTGGAAAGGAATATGCAAAACAAGTCATAAAAAATGCAAAAACTCTTGCCGAATCACTTGCAAATTTTGGTTTTATAGTTTTAGGAGAAAAACGTGGCTACACAGAATCACATCAATTGGCTGTAGACGTTTCCAAATTTGGAGATGGTGGAACAATTGAAAAGGAACTAGAAAAAGCAAATATTATTCTTAACAGACAGCTATTACCAGGTGATATCAAATCTGGTAAACATTATATGCACCCAAGTGGTGTTCGAATTGGAGTACCTGAAGTAACTAGATTAGGAATGAAAGAAAGTGAAATGAAAGAGATTGCATCATTTATCAAGCAAATAGTGATTGACAAGTCAGATCCAAAGCAAGTTGCCAGCTCAGTATCAAAATTCCGCGAACAATTTCAAAAAGTACAGTACGCATTTGAAAACTCTACAGATGCCTATGAGTACGTAAAAATAAGAACTTGATTACACATATTTGCTACAATAATTCGTCACAAACTATCGATTATAAGAGATAATAACTCTCATGGACAGCTTGATTGCTATGTTGTTGAATATTAATTCAAGTATAGTTTTGTTAATAAAATCTACTAGCAGTTTATAAAATATGCTAATTTACTATAACACTAGGAAATTCCATTTCAATAGTTTGTTCCATTCGCACAACTTGTTAGTCGTCGAAAATATTTAATTAATTTATGATAAGATTAAACAAATTATATAAAATTGTTCCAACATATATTAATTATTCAAAAATAAATAATTTATGTAACATTATTATAAAGTATTAATTTATTTATGATAAATGCACCCCTTAGAAACAATGAACAAGAAACAACCAATGAAAAGCATGTTTTTGATTGCTTCGTTGTTGACCCTTATGTTTGGAGCCTTATTTGTTTCCAT